>MPMF02075567.1_pt1 | contig 47180 bp, 53 predicted proteins | sample 1617271 | NCBI WGS metagenome assembly MPMF02 (sample SAMN05944812, study PRJNA350692) | marine metagenome | biome: marine; feature: ODZ; material: water; isolation source: 120 m water sample prefiltered with 30 um filter, filtered on to 0.2 um... | place: Pacific Ocean | collected 2012-04-09... | reverse complement strand
AGGTGCTTGTTTGACGGGTATGCCTGAAGTAGCCTTGGAATTATTAAAGTTGGATCCGGTAAAGGACAATGCGCATGTGGATAATAATTTGGCATTAAAATATGCTTGTTGTAAGGGTTTGAAAGAAGTTGCGTTGGAGTTGTTGGAGCAGCCAAAGGTTAGAGAGCTGGCACATGCCCATGGTTTTTTTGGGGTTGATAATGAAGCCTTAATAGAGGCATGTAAGAATGGAATGGTAGAAGTGGCTTTGAAATTGTTGGATCAGGAAGAGGTAAGGAATAATATAAAGCCAGATCATTATTGTATTAAAGATTATTACGATCAATGGAAAAAGAATCAAAAACATAATGCTTCATCGAGCATGTTTTTTCAATTACCACAAACCCTTTTTAGGTTTTTTACCCATTCAAATTCGGATCGTAAAGATCAAGAATTTTTTGAAGATGAGCGCAAATCAACTAATCTAGCAAAATTAAATCTAGTTTGAGGAAGAAGGATTAAATGCGGTCAGAGGTTCTAGTTCAAGATATGTTTCAACCTTTGAGGTAACAACCAGGTTATTCAAAGAAGTGATTGCTAGCAGTTAGAGCATTCGCTAGCTATTAGTCAAAGGAGTATTGCAGCCACCATTGAGGGTAGATTGAATTAATTGTTTTAAAAAGTGATAGCATGGGAAGCCCGATGATTGCGCTGGGATCATCAGCTGTAACCGACGCCATGAGTAACATGCCTAAGGATTCTATTTTTATGCTTCCAGCACACTTTTCCGGGCGGTCAAGGGAGATGTATCGTTTGGCTTCTTCAGTTGAAAAGTTTCTATATTGTACAGTTGTAATGCTGTGGTGTTTAAATGATTGTTGAAGGTCTTTGCACCATACGTCCATCGATGTATGGAAGTTTCCTTTCTTTCCTTGACAAAACATGAGTTGTTCGAGTGCTGTGGAAGAGTCATGAGGTTTGCCTAATATACGATGGTTAACTTCAAGCATTTGGTCTGCAGATATAAGGATGTTTTGGCATTGAGGTATCAGGGCTTGTTGCTTTAGTTGACAGATTCTTTTGACAGCTTGCTCGCAAGATTCAAGGGGATTGAGTGATTCATTAATATTAGGGGATAGTTGATCAAACGGAATGTTGAAGTTGTGAAGTTGTTGAGCGCGGCTTGTTGATCCTGAGCCCAGTAAGATACGAGGAGCTTTTTTATGAGTGTTCATACGGAGTAGTATGCAGATATTTATTGGTTAAGTAAACGAAGTTAATTGGTTTTTTTGCATAATTTATCTACAAAATAACTTGATAGAAGAATTGAGATGTTGTAAGATCAGGTTTGTTTTCTACACCTATGCTTACACGTGTTGGCGGGTCAGTAGAAGATTGTAAATTACAGTTGAGGTGAAATTATGGCTGTTGCTAAAAGTAAGAAGTCAAAATCAAAAACTAAGATGAAGCGAGCTCATAACCGAGTTAAGAGCGCGGTCATTGCTATGGATCACAATACAGGTGAGAGTCATCGACGTCATCATGTAACTAGTGGGGGTTTTTACAAAGGAAAACCCATCAAGGTAGAGCAAGAACAAGATTCGTAAAATTCAATGAACGTAAGGATAGCGGTTGATCTTTTTGGTGGAGACAGTGGTTCGTCTGTGTGTCTCCCGGGTTGTATCAATGCATTGAAGCGCGATAAAAATCTTAAAATCACGGCACTGGTTAGTCGATTAATAGATGTTACGAGATTTAAAAAAATAGATCGATTGGAATATGCGTACGCAGATTCAGTGGTTGATATGGATGAGAATCCGCTTAAGGTTATGCGCAGCAAAAAGAATTCAACCATGGGACATGGTTTGGGTTTGGTTAAGGATTCAGTGGCAGATGCCTTTTTAACGGCAGGTAATACAGGGGCTTTGATTGCTCTGGGGCATTGTATATTAGGTGCCGAAAATAAAAAACAACGTTCAGCCATTATGACAACTTTACCCTCTAAGTCGAGAGATGTTTATTTGCTGGATTCAGGTGCTAATGCAGACTGTTCTCCTGAAATGTTACATCAGTTTGCTTGTTATGCTGCTCAATATATCGGCATGAGTAAAAACCCCTCGGTAGGCTTATTGAATATTGGCCATGAGGCAAGTAAAGGAAACTCACTGGTTCGAGATGCCGCCAAGTTAATTCAATCTGATAAGACACTTAACTTTTTTGGTTTTGTAGAACCTCAAGATGTGTTTAATGGGCAAGTAGATATTGTTGTCTGTGATGGTTTTTCTGGCAATGTTTTTCTTAAAACGGTTGAGGCGACGTCAGAATACGTTATGCATAAGCAAATTAAACTTTTTGACAAGTCGTTTGTGGCGAGATTCATGATGAGCTATTTAAAGGCGGCAATTCAGAAGCTGAAGCAACGGTATTCACGGTCTAAATATACCTATGGTGTGGTTCTTGGTTTAAACGGACAAGTTTATAAGGCTCATGGTTCGGTTAAGCAATCTGTTTTCACCGAGTCTATTTTGCACATAGCCAGTCATATCCGACAATCAAAAACTATATGAACAGTTATTCAGCGGTTGTTTCAGTCGCATCGTATTTGCCAGAAAAGGTGCTGCCCAATCAGAGTATTGCCGATAATATTGATTCGTCCGATGAATGGATATACGAGCGCACAGGAATTAAACAACGCCATATTGCCAATGACACTGAAACGACCGCTTTTATGGCGATAGAAGTGGCTCATAAATTAATTAAACACAATAATATTAATGTTGATAAAATTGGCGTTATTATTGTAGCTACGTGTTCTGCTGGGCTGTTAATGCCTGGTTGTGCTTCATTTGTTCAAGAGGCTATTCAGGCTAATAATGCTATTGCTTTTGATATTAATTCAGCTTGTTCAGGCATGGTTTATGCTGTGCATGTGGCAGATTTAATGATGAAAAATGAAGGTCATCAATACGCTTTAGTTATTGGCAGTGAGGTGATGAGCAAGATGGTTAATTGGAATGATCGGTCAACGTCTATTTTATTCGGGGATGGAGCTGGTGGGTTTTTATTAAAAAAACAGGATGATCCTGGTGTTGTCAATACGTTTTTGAACTCATATGGTTGTACTGATTTGTTAAGAACACGGGGTATCATTAATCAGGACCCTTTTTATATTGAAATGAAAGGCCGTGAAGTTTTTAAACACGCCATAGCTGCGTTTAAATTGGTTATCAAAAATTTGCTCGAGAAATCGTCACTTGAGATTGAAGACATTAATTGGATGTTGCCACATCAAGCTAATGTTAGGATTATTCAGGCGCTTGAGAAGCATTATCAGTTAGGAGTGGACAAGTGGATTGCCACCATTGATCAGCATGCAAATACCTCAAGTGCTTCTATCCCTCTTGCATTACATCATCATCTTTCTCAGGGTTCTGGTATGAGAAAGGGGGATCTTGTGATGATGGTTGCTTTTGGAGCTGGGTTCACCTGCGGAGGGTGTTTGCTAAAAATAGATCATGTGGAGGTTGTTGCATGAGTAGAGTCGTTTGGGTGACAGGTGCCAGTAGAGGTATTGGTTATGGGATTGCTGAATTATTTGCAGCGGAGGGTTATCATGTATTGGGAACAGCAACCTCCGAAAAAGGACTGTCAGCTATTCAACAAATACCAGGAAAAGTTGATGCATTGCACTACGATGCTGCAGAGGCTGATAGCGTCAAAGACTTTATTAGTCAAGCATCGGAAAAAGGCCTGCCAGATATATTGGTTAATAATGTCGGAATAACAAGGGATGCTCTTTTATTAAGAATGAAGAGTGAGGCATGGGATGAAGTGATGAATGTTAATTTGAAATCAACGTTTAAGTTATCACAAATCGCTGCTAAACATATGTGTCGTCAGCGTTGGGGCCGAATGATACATGTCTCATCTGTGGTGGCGTTTACTGGTAACCCAGGCCAGGTCAATTATTCGGCAAGTAAATCCGCACTTTTGGGTTTTAATCGAAGTGTTGCACTAGAGGTTTCACGAAGAGGGGTCACCTCTAATGTTATTGCGCCAGGTTTCATTGAAACGGATATGACACAGTCTATGTCTGAGCGTGAAAGAACTGTGATGTTAGATAGAATTCCCATGAATCGAACGGGAACTGTGAGTGATGTTGCAAAAGTTGTTTTGTTTATGGCATCTGAATCTGCTGGCTATATTACAGGTCAAACGGTTCATGTGAATGGAGGAATGTTCTTTGGTTAAATTTTTCTTGGAAATTGTTTCAAAATGACATAGAATTACCTGCAATTGTTTAACTACTATATAGGGGATGATAATGAGTGCGAATATAGAAGATAGAGTGATTAAAATCGTTTCTAAAGAACTGGATGTTGATGAGGCAGATGTTAAAATTGAATCATCTTTCGTTGATGATTTAGGGGCTGATTCCTTAGCTTCAGTTGAATTGGTTATGGCGCTAGAAGAAGAGTTTAATATTGATATTCCTGATGAATCTGCTGAAAAAATTTCCTCAGTAAGTCAGGCCATTGAGTTCATTAATAATGCTTCTAAAGAGCAAATAGACAATTAAATTATGTTTAACCGTGTCGCAATTACTGGGTTGGGGATAGTTTCTCCACTGGGTTGTTGTGTGAAAAAAGTTTGGGGCCGTTTAATCCAGGGTGACTCAGGCATAAAGATTGTAGAAGGGGCAAACCACAACTACAGGTCTAAGCTTGCAGCTCTAGTCGAAGGCTTTAATGATGATGGCTTACTATCCTCGCAACAATTTAAGAGGTTTGATAAGTTTATTAACTATGGTGTTTCTGCTGCAGATCAAGCCATTCGGCATGCTGCTGTAGCTGATTACTATGACCCTCATCGGACTTCGGTTATTGCTGGTTCGGGTATTGGTGGTCTTAACTTTTTAGAAAAGAACATCACAGTTGCCAATGAGGCGGGTGCTCGACGTATCTCACCTTATTTTATACCGGGTACTCTTATTAGCTCTCTTCCTGGGGTACTCAGTGCTCGTTATGGAGCAAAAGGTCCATGTTTCTCTGTTGTGACGGCATGTGCGACTGGGGCTCATAATATTATTATGGCGGCTCAGCTCATCGCGTCTGGTCAAGCTGACATGGTGATAACTGGAGGAGCTGAAAATTTTGAAATTAAGACGGCCTTGGGTGGTTTTGGCGCATTGAGAGCTCTTTCTTCATCCCAGAACTTTAGTCCTCAAGAATCCTCCCGACCATGGGATAAAGATCGAGATGGTTTTATCTGTTCAGAGGGTTCAGGGATGATCGTGTTGGAGCGTGAAGATCTTGCTAAAAAACGCGGTCAAAATATTTTAGCTTACCTGTCAGGTTTTGGGATGTCTTCCGATGCTTATTCGCACATAACTCGCCCTAGCCCAGATGGTGAGGGTATCAAGAGTGTTATGCATCAATCGATGATGATGGCAGGAGTTATACCCGAGGATATTGGCTATATCAATGCCCATGCAACATCAACTCCAGTTGGAGATCAGGTTGAACTTAATGCGATTAAGGAAGTTTTTGAAGGCAGAGGCACAACTTTGAAAGTCTCCTCTACAAAATCATCCCTTGGTCATGCACTGGGGGCTGCAGGTTCGATGGAGGCTATTTTTTGTATTCAGGCATTGCAAAATCAAATGGCTCCTCCGACAATCAACTGCATTAATCTTGACGGGCCTTGTGAATTTGATTTGCTTCGTCGAGGTGCAGATGTCATTAATACTCGTTATGTTTTATCTAATTCATTTGGTTTTGGTGGGCAGAATGCATCGTTATTGTTTGAGAAATCGGATCATTAACATAGCAGTGTTACTGCTATGGTTTTTTCCTTTACAAAGTTACGCCAAGAGTCAGTACATTACCATTGATTCCGGACAATCAGCTCACGAAGTTTGCTCAGTGTTGACCGATCATCAATTGATTTTTTCAGAATTTTTTTGCCGAATTTATTTTCATGTCACGCATCGGGCTCATAAAATTAAAGCAGGGGTATACTTCTTCGATGAGACACAGGGTTGGCGATCTGTTGTAAGAGACTTGGTGCAAGGTAATGAGGCTCAATTTAAGTGGGTGGTTAGACCTGGGGATGATATATATGATGTGTTAGGTAGTTTGAAGCATAACAGCCGGGTTATAACTTCCGATGAAGGGGCTCTCTTGAAGCAGTTAGATATTGATTCTTTTGAGGAGCTTCAAGGTAAGCTGTACCCTGATACTTATTATTTTTCTTCGGGTCAAAAGGGTATAACTTTAATGACAAGAGCCTATAAAAGAATGCATGCAACGCTTGATGAATTATGGAGTGCTCGCCAAGAAGATTTACCCATTACCACGCTAGATGACGCAATTACCGTTGCCTCTATGATTGAAATGGAGTCTGCAAAAAAAGATGAAAAGGCTCTAATTGCAAGTGTTATTTACAATAGACTCAAGGTGGGTATGCCGTTACAAATTGATGCAAGCGTTCAGTACGGGCTTAAAAAGAAAGTTCCGATCACACGAGAAGATACTCATGTGGATACTCCGTACAATACCTATATGCACAAAGGGTTGCCACCTGGACCACTTTGTTTCCCGGGCGTAGATAGTTTAGAGGCTGCCATGCACCCATTGAAAACAAAGTATTTTTACTATGTTTTGAATTCATATGGTTACCATACATTTTCCAAAACATATCAAGAGCATTTGAGTGTCATTAAAGGGGTTAATTCATGAATTATAAAGGTAAGCTTATCAGTGTAGAGGGCCTGGAAGGGGTGGGTAAAAGTACAGTCATGAGTACGATACAAGCCTGGAGTACAGATCATTTGGAAGACCCTATTATCACTCGAGAACCTGGTGGCACAGAAATATCAGAAAAGATAAGAGATATTTTGATCAGTCATCATGATGATGCTTTAGCTGGCAAAACTGAGTTGTTACTCATGTTTGCAGCTCGAGCCCAATTATTTGAACAAAGAATTCAACCTGCCTTGGAACAGGGAAGGTGGGTTATTACAGACAGGTTTGTTGATGCAAGCTATGCTTATCAAGGAGGAGGTCGTCAGATAGATCTTCGGACTATCAAACATTTACATCGTTTTGTTTTGAATGACTTTGAAGCTGATTTAACCTTACTGTTGGATGCTTCTATGAGTGTTTCTAAAAAAAGAATGGTGAATCGCTCTTTGGATAGGATTGAATCAGAGACGGAAGCTTTTTTTCATCGGGTGAGACAAACTTACCTTGATCTTGCCAAACAGTTTCCGGATAGATATCGAATCATTAATGCAGAATTACCTAAAGAAGAAGTGCGCAAACAAGTTGTGGCTGAGTTAGAGAGATTTATACTATGAATCAGTACCCCTGGCTCGAATTGTTGTATGATAATTTGAGGCAATATAACCAAATTCACCCATTATCTCTGATTGTGACAGCGGAGAACGGTTTGGGGGTTGATGCTATGATTAAGTCATGGATACAGTCTCTGATTTGTGAGCATAATGTTTGTCATAAGTGTCAGCAGTGTCAATTAATGAAAAGTAATTCTCACCCCGATTATTGGGAGGCTGTGAATGACAAGTCAGTGGCTATTGATGATATTAGATCTATTTTAAATTTTATATACCTTAAGCCTCGTTCAGCTAGTAAAAGAATTGTTTATATCCCTTTTGCTGAAAAATTAACTTTGCAAGCCTCCAATGCGTTACTCAAAATTCTGGAGGAGCCTCCTGCGCATGCGGTTTTTATTTTGGGGGTTGAAAATGATGCGTTGTTATTACCAACTATTTTAAGTCGATGCATTGTCTTTAATGCGAATTCAATCGATGTTTCAATGGCAACCCAGTGGCTAAAAGGTCAGTTGAATTGTTCACTGCAGGAAAGTGAACTTCGAATGATTTTATCCGCCAATAGGCCTTTAATAGCTAAAGGTATGAATTTGACTCAAGTGAATGAGTTTTTATCCAATTGTATGAATCCTACTAAACCCTTATCCGAGTTAGAGCCTGTTCCAGATGATATTCTCCAGTGGGTTCATTTAATGCAGATTCAGATTTGTAGAGTACTGCAAGATGAGGAGGGAATGAATAAAAAAGCAAGTATCTTTCTGATTGAATGGTACTATATTCTGTCAAAATTTTCTAAGCGCTTGCATCGAAGTGTTGTTTGGAATAAAGAGATCATTTGGGAAGAAATATTGCTGGCTCTTCGGTGGCATTATTGCAAATTCTTCAAGGCTTCACAATAAACTCTGAAGGTCTTATTAAGATCTTCAATCAAGATGTTTTCATCAATTTTATGGGCTGATTCATTAAGGCATCCAAACTCGATAATTTCATTGGAAATTTCTTGCAGAAACCGGGCATCTGATGTGCCTCCCCCTGTGTTATATTCAGGGATAATACCGAGCTCATTTGATATGCTTGTTTTAAATGCATTGGCAAGTTTATTGGGGGCGCTTATGAAGGGACTAGCTGATTCAATCCACTGTAAGTGAGTATGGTTTGATAGGTTGCCTATTGTATTTTCGAGGGTCTTTTTGAGCGAATCAAAAGTGTCACTGGGGTTGAATCGAATATTAACCCAGGCGTTGGCTTGGTTGGGTATAATATTATGAGCATCGTTATCCGTAAAAATATGAGTTATGGCAAGCTGGGTATCTGGAAAGTAGGGGTGAGCTTTAAACTGAATGGATTGTAGCCGGTTTAAAAGCTCAACTAGCATCGTGATAGCTGTTGAGGCTGGGGCATAGGCTACATGATGCTGTTGTTGTGTCATGTTGAGTTCTAAATTCAGCGAACCTCTCCTCCCAATGCGAAGGGTGTCGCCAACTTTTTGAGAGCTTGAGGGTTCCCCAACAATGGTATAATCAAAATAAATGTCTTTTTGCTTCAGCCATGGGATCATTCTTTTAGTACCATGAATAGCGGGGCCTTCTTCATCAGAGGTAATGAGTAGACTGAGTGTTCCTGTAAAATGATTAGATTGAATGATTTCTTTGGCGGCCATCATCATGGCTGCTAAGTTTCCCTTCATGTCACAAGCCCCCCTGCCATAGAGTCTACCTTGCTCTATGGTTCCACTAAAAGGGTCATGCTTCCACGATGAAAGATCACCCGGGGGTACAACGTCAGAATGTCCTGCTAGGAGTATGTGAGGAGAACCTGTCCCAAATGAAGCCCATAAATTAGAAACTTCTTCAAATTTAATAACTTCAGTTCGAAAGGATAGGGCCTCTAAATAATCTTTAATGTACTGATGAATGGCGTCTCCGTGCGGAGTGATGGACTGAAATTGAATTAGCTTTTGCGCTAGATTAATAAGGTCTTGGTTCATTTGATATGTCCTGTATGACCTAGTGATTTTACGTTTTACAGATTGATTATTCAAGCGTGTATTAATTAAGAGTAAGGTTCATTTTTATATAAAAGTAAAATAACACTTGTAATTGACTATGTAAAACCATATATACATGGTAGACATTAATTAAACTCTAGGAGCGTGTATGTCAGTAAATGTAGAATTGGCTATGAAGCCATTAGGCGATCGACTTATTGTAAGGGTTGAGCCTGAAGAAACTAAAACATCCGCAGGAATTTATATTCCTGACACAGAAGGCAGTAATTCCAAACCTCAGATTGGTGAAGTTTTAGCTGTTGGACGAGGTACTCGTTTAGATAATGGCAGCTATGCTGACATGGAAATGCAAGTTGGTAATAAAGTAATTTTTAATAAATATGCTGGTACCGAGATTAAATCTCTTCAAGAGGGCTGTTTAGTTCTTCGTGAAGATGATGTTATGGCAATTGTTGAATAACTTAAAGAGAGGTAAAAATTATGGGAAATCCAAAAAATATAACCAGTGGGCACGAGTGTCGTACAAGCATGGCACGAGGTGTTGATATACTAGCTGATACGGTTGAGATAACCTTAGGGCCATTGGGTCGAAACGTGGCCATTGAAGATGAGTTTGGTGGACAAAAAGTGACCAAAGATGGTGTAACAGTAGCTAAGTCTATTCACTTTAAAGACAAAATTTGGCAATTAGCCGCAAACATGGTTAGAATAGCTGCAGCTAAAACTAACGATGGTGCAGGCGATGGTACGACAACATCTACCTTGCTAACCAGAGCTATTTTTAGTGAAGGTAATAAGTTAGTGGCTGCAGGTCATAACTGTATGGAAGTTAAAAGAGGTATTGATGAAGCTGCTATGATCATCTGTGATGAACTACAGAAGTTATCAACCGCATGTTCTGATTCAGAAGCTATTCAAAAAGTGGCAACCATTTCTTCCAACGGTGATACTTCTGTAGGAGAAACTATTGCAAAGGCAATGGAAGCTGTCGGTAAAGAAGGTGTTATTTCAGTTGAAGAGGGTAATAAATTAACCAATGAGATGGAAACTGTTGAAGGTATGCAATTTGATAGAGGTTATTTATCTCCTTATTTTGTGAATAATCAGCAAAACATGTCATGTGAACTTGAGAATCCGTATATTTTATTGGCAGATAAGAAGATTTCATCCATGCCAGAACTGATTCCAGTGTTAGAGGCTGTTGCTAAATCAGGGCGTCCACTGCTTATTATGGCGGAAGATGTAGAAGGTGGTGCATTAGCTACCTTAGTCGTTAACTCCATGAGAGGTGTGGTTAAAGTTTGTGCTGTTAAAGCTCCTGGCTTTGGTGATAGACGTAAGGCCATGATGCAGGATATTGCAGTCTTAACCGCAGGAACTGTTATCACTGAAGAAACAGGTCGTAAGTTAGAATCTGCTACCTTAGAAGACCTGGGTTCTGCCAAGCGAGTCGTTATCACTAAAGAAGAAACAACCATCGTTGATGGGGTAGGTGATGCACAAGCTATTTCAGCTCAAATAGATCGAATTCGTTCAGAGATAGATAACAGTGACTCTGATTATGATAAACAGAAACTTCAAGAGCGCTTGGCTAAATTATCAGGGGGTGTTGCAGTTATCCGTGTGGGAGCAGCAACTGAACTTGAGATGAAAGAAAAGAAAGCTCGTGTTGAAGATGCTTTGAATGCAACGCGTGCTGCAGTCGAAGACGGCGTTGTTCCAGGAGGGGGCGTAGCGCTTCTTCGTGTGAGAGCTTCTCTTGATAGTTATCAATCAGAAAACCCAGATCGCCAAGCAGGTATTAGGGCTGTTAAAAATGCTTTAACTGCTCCCTTGCGTAAGATTGTTTCAAACGCAGGCGGTGAGGCTTCTGTTGTTGTTCATAAAGTTGATCAAAACTCAGGAAGTTTTGGTTATAACGCAGCAACAGGTGAGTATGGTGATATGATTGAAATGGGTATTTTAGACCCTACTAAAGTGACTCGATGCGCATTACAAAATGCTGCATCAGTGGCTGGCATGATGATCACTACAGAATGCTTAATCACGGATGAGCCTAAGGATAAAGACGATGACGGTGGTGCCGCTGCAGCCGGTATGGGCGGCATGGGTGGCATGGGAGGCATGGGCGGAATGATGTAAATTCCTCCAACTCTTATTCTTATAAAAAGCCTGCTTAATGCGGGCTTTTTATATTAGATGGAAAGATAAGCTTCGGCAAGAATATCTAATAGACAAATGTCGTGTTAAATAAAAAATGATAGATCATAGGTTAAGATATGTTTTTTGTGTTAATTATTTATTGTTCTTTTGTGCATAATGATGGATAGGGTGTTATGATATTGATAATATAGATTAGATTAATCGTTAGCGGAGCGTGTATGGACAAGATTTCATATTGGGTGTCATTCAAGTTGTGGTGGATGTTTACATGGAGATATTTGTTACTTGTATCAATATCTTGTACTGGAATTGTTTTATTATTAATTATGTTCGAGCCATTAAGAAGACCGATCATGACTCATGTTGGTGGGGATATACTCATCATGTTTCTGTTATTTATTTTTACCGTGGCTCATTTAGGGTCTCAATTGGTGACTATAAGGAATTTATTTAGTAAGCACTGGCAACTGAAAGAAAAGCCATCAAAGGCTGAGGGGTCGTAGATGGCCAGAGGTGGAATCGAACCACCGACACAGGGATTTTCAGTCCCTTGCTCTACCGACTGAGCTATCTGGCCAACCCTGTTATTAAACTAATTAGTTGAGTCTGAGTCAAGCTATTCTTTAGTTTCTTGGGGTTTGAATTTGGGGGGTAATTCAGTCTTTTTTTCAAATAAAAAGGCAATCATTTGATTTTCAATGAATTGTATAGATTCGGGGTCGATTGTGCTTAAATGGTACTCGTTGATAAGTTTGGTTTGATGTTCAAGCCATTGGTCCCAGGCTTGTTTGGATATTGAGTCATGAATTTTTTGGCCAAGGCTTCCATGGTAGGGAGGGGTATCTAGGCCAGGTAAGTCTTGGTCATAAAATCGACAATGAACTATTCTAGTCATTATGTATCTCCTTGAGTAAAGTTGTAAAAGGTTTTGGGGTTGCAAACTCTGTGGGCAATAGATAGGGGTGCCACCTTATGCTCCCCTTGGGCATGAGTTTCAGGTCATTGATATCACACTTCCAGAATGTAATATTCATGATGATGTGAGATAACGTATGCTTTGTCGTTGCCAATTTGATTCGTTTGCTAGGTTTAATGACTGAATTTAAGTCATGGAGGGTCTTAAATTCTGGAGGTGTCCATAAATTGGCCCAAATGCCTTCTTCTCCCCTTAATTTAAACAACCAGTGATCATCATTTTCAATGATTAAGTAGTGATAGTTAGCTTTTCTTTGTTTGATTCTGGTTGTTAATACGTGACTTATGATTCCATTTTTGTGACTCATGCAATCAGAATTAACAGGGCAGCTTGGACATTTGGGTTGATGTTTAGTACAAATCGTCGCACCCATATCCATAATAGCTTGAGTGTATTGACCACTCTTTTGCTTCGGTACTAATGCTTGAGCTAGGGTTATCATATCCTTTTCTTTTTGATCTTCGGGGGTTAAATAAAAGTATCGGGTTAAAACACGCTTAACATTGCCATCAAGTATAGCTTCAGGTGCATTAAAACAGATCGATGAAATCGCTGCAGCTGTGGAGCGGCCTATGCCCGGTAGTTGTTTTAATTCTAAGGCTGTGCGCGGAAAAATATTTTGGTGTTGATGATGGATTATTTGGGCACATTTGTGTAAGTTTTGAGCTCTTCTGTAAAACCCAAGACCACTCCACTGAGCGAGAACATCTTGAAGATCTGCTTTAGCTAGTATTTCAACGGTAGGAAACACCTTAATAAATTTATCGTAGTAATTAATAACGGTGCTTACTTGTGTTTGTTGTAGCATGATTTCTGACACCCATACTCGATAGGCAGTTTTATTTTCCTGCCAAGGAAGGTTGTTTCTGCCGTAGGTCGATTGCCAGTGAATTAATTTATTACTGAAAACTATTGACTTTGTCTCTAAAATCATAAGAATACTCAAGTATGAACGATAAGTTTATTACATTGTTAACCGATCCTCAACGAACAATTCATAGTTATGCACTAAGAAGAGGAAGAGGCGCTTTAAAAAATATTAAATGCATGAAAGATTCTAATCATTTTTTATCTTGTGAGAAACAAATTCATGAGTTCAATGCATCTAATTACCAGAAAGTTGTTTGTGAAGTGGGTTTTGGTATGGGAGAATCTTTATTGGTTCAAGCCATCAATAACCCTCATATTTTTTACCTAGGTATCGAAGTTCATTTAGATGGCGTTTTACAGTTATCTCATGGCATAGAGGAAAATTGTTGCCATAATTTGAAAATAATTTATGGTGATGCATGTTATGTTTTAGGGAGCTTAATTCCTCCTAAGGCATTGGATTGTGTTCAGCTATTTTTCCCAGACCCCTGGCCAAAAACCAAACACCACAAGCGACGTATTTTGAGGCTAGAGCTGCTCGATGCCATCAAGCGATCCCTCAACAACAGTGGGACTATACATATGTGTACCGACTGGGCCCCTTATGCCACTGAAATGATTGAATCTGTTCAATTGCATCATGATTTTGAGATACAAGAGCACTCAGTAAATGCTCCCATTGGCCAAAGAGAGCTCACTAAGTATGAGAAAAGAGGTCAGAAGATGGGTCATGATATTCATGATCTTTTGATTAAGCTGTCTCAAGATTGTTGAACGCATGGTTGGTGAAGTGTGCTTGAATAAAAAGTGGGCGTCGAACCCAGATGATGGGGGCTGCCGAGATTATTTCAACGGCATGCTTGGCGATATCATTCTGACTGGACTTAATATTGTGGCTCCATAAGTCATATTTACCCATTTCATTGCTAGGCCTTAAGTACCTAATGAGGAGACCATATTCATAAGTCTGAACGATGCAATTTTTCCAAATGGCCTTATCAATATCATTTTTATAGTATTTGATTCCAGCGATAAAGTCTCCTTCTCGATAATAGGGTGTCATTGAATCATCTGAAATTACAGTATCCGCGACATCTCCATATTTCATGCGAAAATATAGCAGCTCTTGTGTGATGGAATTATGTTCGTTTTCAGGGATGGTTTTGATGAACTTGAGATCTGATGTATGATTTACCTGATGATTGTTCATGTATTTCGGTTCGGCCCCAATACCATGCAATAGCCAATCAACAGTTACTAGGATGCCTTCTGAAATGAACACCTTAACCATGGTTTTGCCCCCCTTGGTAGTCAAGCCCCCAAACCTGGATGTTTCCCAGTTTTGAAGCGTACCTCGGGCGATGTTATGAACTTTCTTAATTGAATCTCTAGATAACCCAGACATGTCCCTTAATCGCTTCAATCTCTTGGCGCGATTTAATGAATCTGATGAGTTAATCTTTCCATCTCGTTCCGCTGAAGACATCATTGACTCCGTGTAATTTCCATGATCTTCAATTCTTATAATGCAGATTTAATATGCAAAAGTAAACAGTTTTTGCAACAATTACGCGTAATTTGCCAAACCTAGTTCAGGTTTTTTTATCAAGGTTGATTTTACTCAAAGAGATTTTGATTTCAAGCTGTTATGTTATAACGATAATTTATGAACAAGTGTTTTTTTCATGCTGTCATTTTTGTGCTATTAACTCAAGTGTTTTGTGTGCATTTCCAGGGCTATAATATCACCCATTAAAACCTTTGGAGGAAGTGAATAGCCTTGTTTTAATGGGTGAGTTTGATACAATTAATTGTCAAGATGCCAAGTCAATGCCGGGGTTAATAATGTTAAAACGACTGTTATATTTATTGCTATCTATTATTTTGTTTCCTAACCTTCAGGCTAAATTTGTCAAACCGGAAGATCTTAGCCAATATGCCGTAGCACTGAATATTGAGGGGGGCTTAATTCCTCATAAAGCACTGTCAAAAGACCAAATTTGGGCAAATCTAACCATTATTTTAGATCGCCCTATGATTACGGGTAAAACTTTAGAAGATATTACAGCGAGCAATGCTTACCCATTAAAAGAAGCGTCTATTCCGTCATATAATGAGTTAAAAGTCAATCAAGCTTATGGGCTTGTTCTTCAATACTACTTAAAGCATGCTCAAGTATTAACACACCACTTAGAACATGAGCCTGTTAAAATGATTATCCAAATTCATCGAAACCGATCTGCAGCAGAGCATTTAAGGCTGTTTGAAAAAATTCTAGGGCATTATTTAAACGCGGGGCAGTTGATCAAATTATCAGCTTTTTTTAAGCCTCAACATCAGCTATTAGGTTATTACTATTACCTGCCCCAAAATATCATGATAGAGGTTAGAAGTGGTTGTGATCTTAAAGACCCATCAGTTTACAAGAGTGCTGATATCATTGTAGGTTTTGGTCTTGCTGCTGGCCTTAAGCGTGAGTATCCATCCGGAACATTGTTGATCCCTAAAAGCTATATTCCTTACCAGGTTTCAACAAGTGATGTGAACTTAGCAGGTCAATATGAAGTCAATAATCATTTGATCACTTCGTTGCCAGAGATTCTGCAAGAAAATGTTCAAGTATTATCATTGGATCATTCGGTGAACCCAATGAAACATCAAGTTTTTAAACGACAGTTAACGAAGAAAGATTTTGTGGTCAGTCAGATTCTTCATGCGGATCAGATGTTTTATCCTAAAGTTCCTAAACTTGTCGCACAATAAAATAGCTCACATGATTGAAGGGTAACGTGTTCTTAATGTACAGGTCTTTAGCGAAAAAGTTTTGGGTTATCATGATAATTTTATCCATCGAAATAGCTGAATGACCCTACAGCTAACATTTCAAAAGTGATAGATGCATCAAGATGGGCTGTATTCTGAGTCGTGTTGATCCATAATTCTCTTTGATCTTGTAGCATTTTTTTAAGCATGTTTTTTATTGATCATGAGGTAAAAAAGCTTCTTGTAATATATTTAAGTATTGGTAGCCTTTATCGGTAATATAGATTGTACTTTTTGATGATGTGATGAGCTCTTTTGCTTCTAACTCATCGATGGTTTTGTGATATTTGTCAATCTTTTGAAATGTCTTTTCTTCAAAGTCCCTCTTTACAATGGGTTTAAGTAGACGGCTACGGTTGAGCCAATACTCAAAGGCTACATTTCCTGGGTCAACATAAGTTTTTTGGGTGATTGTTTTAGGTGATTGCATGTATAATTGTGGAGATTTTATTTTATTGAACCGCATGATTTCTTGATGAAGGGTTAATTTGGAAGAGGCTCCAGCCCCAATTCCAATATAATCATCAAAATTCCAGTAATGAAGGTTATGTCGGCACTGAAATCCAGGTTTGCAATAAGCCGATATTTCATAACGATGAAAGCCTGCTTGAGATAGTAGTTTTAGCCCGGAATCATAGATATCATCCAGAATAGACTCATGCGGAATTTGGGGGGGCCTTTTAGCAAATAGGGTATTGGGCTCAATGGTTAACTCATACCAAGATAGGTGGTTCGTGTTAAGATCGATGGCTGTTGTAAGATCTTTCATTGCCAGGGTTGCAGTTTGTGATGGTAATGAGTGCATGATATCAATATTAGCATTGCATGGAGGTAAGTGGTTAATACAGTTAAGAGCCTCTTTTGAATTATGAATGCGACCAATTTTTTTCAATGAATCATCATTAAAGCTTTGACAACCTATTGAAAACCGATTGACACCTGCACTCATATACTTATTAAATTGATCATGCTGGTGTGACCCAGGGTTGGCTTCAAGTGTAATTTCACAGTCATCAGCTACATTGGCATGGTTGCGAATGTGTTCTAAAAGCTCATGGATGCAATGGGGTGGAAAAAGGTTGGGAGTTCCTCCTCCAAAGAAAATACTGTCAATGGTACGATTTTTTAGTGTATCAATATGCGACATGAAATCTAACTTGAGTGAGTTAATGTAACCTTGGTAAGGTGTTTTTGTGGGGGCCTTGAATGAATTGAAATCACAGTAAGGGCACTTGCTGATGCACCATGGAAGGTGGATGTAAAGAGCTAGCTGCTTATTCATTGTTCCAATCATCAGGCAGTAAGCTGAAGATTAGAACGTCAGTTTGTTGTCCATTGAAACATCGATATTGCCGAAGTGTGCCATCAAGTTTAAAGTTTAGCCGTTCTAATAGTTTGTTAGATTGTGTGTTGTTGGGTAGTGTGTAGGCTTCAAAACGCCTTGCTAGAAAATACTTAAACCCAAAGTCTATGATTGATCTTAGTGCTTCAGTAGCAATTCCTTGTCCCCAATAATCAGGGTGGAGTTCATAAGAAATTTCGACTCGGTATTGTTGTTTATGCCAGTTTTCATAGCCGCAACTGCCGATGAGCTCATCTTTATCATTAGCAATGACCCAAAAGATAGTTTTGCGTTGGTTGAATAAGGATTGCTGTAACATCATCTCTTTAACTGCGTCAATGCGTGTTTTAGGCATAAACGAATCTGGAATATATAGGCATACTTGGGGGTGTTTTAGAAGCTTGAAGTATGAAGTTGCATCGGAATGCCTGAATTCACGTAATTTGAACCCATTAGGTAGAGTTAGAACAGGAAATTCGTTAAAAGGATCAACTATCATAGAAAATTCACTTTAATTAGTGATATTCTATAGTTTGGTGGTAAATAAGCAAGTGAAGATGAGTGAAATATACATAATTGCATTTGAGTCCAGTTGTGATGATACTTCTGTGGCACTTTATGAGCAAAATAGTGGGCTTGTACACTATTTAACGCATTCTCAAAACTCTACGCATGAGAAGTATGGGGGGGTTGTTCCTGAGTTAGCTTCAAGGGATCACATTGCGGTTTGTTTGGCCTTGTTGGATAAGGTTTTGAATGAGTCAGGGGTTGATATTAAAGATATTGCTTCGGTAGCCTATACTGCAGGTCCAGGCTTGATTGGTTCCTTGTTAGTATCTGCCTCGGTAGCGGCAGGAATAGCTCTAGGGTTGGGGGTGAATTTGATACCGGTGCATCATCTTGAGGGACACCTTTTGTCACCTTTTCTTACGGAAGAAATAGTGTATCCATTTATTATGCTCTTAGTCTCAGGGGGGCACACTCTATTAGTTAAGGTTTCAGGTTATCGAAAATATGACGTTTTGGGTGGAACGCTGGATGATTCAGCGGGGGAATGTTTGGACAAATCAGCCAAGCTAATGGGGTTGTCATTTCCTGGGGGTCCTGCGATAGAACAACAGGCCGTTTTTGGTGATCCCCTGTCCATACCATTGCCACACCCTCTTAAGAATCAAGGTTTTAATTTTAGTTTTAGTGGATTAAAAACAGCCATTAGAAGGAAGTGGGACCAAGGTGCAGATAAAAACAACTTATGCGCGTCAGTTCAAGCTAAAGTTATTGAGGTTTTATTGGATAAAGCATTGTATGCTTTGAAACATGAAGAGGTGTCTCGTCTGATTGTTGTTGGAGGTGTTAGTGCCAATAAGGCACTTAGAAAGTCATTTTTAGGTGCCATGAAACATCATGGTTATGATGTTATCTTTCCGGACATGCGTTTTGCAACTGATAATGCGGCCATGATCGCACAAGCGGCATCCATGATGATTCAAGAATCTGTGACAGTTGTTAATGACTTGAAGATGAACCCTCGTTGGCCACTGGATGCAGTGAGTTAAGGTTCCAATACTGGAAGATGTTTTGGTGATGTCTCATAATGAGTATGAGAGCTAGCGATATAGCTAAGGGTTGCCATGGAAAATTCAAATAGGTATGAAGGGAAAGTGTTAGTAGGGTGGCGCTAACACTTGCGATGCCAGTATTATTGAAGGATATTCTCGAAATAACCCAAAATAACCCGCAGGCTGCAGCAGAGGCTGGAACCAATGCAGCCAATACACCAAAGCTTGTCGCAACGCCTTTACCGCCAGCAAATTTGAAATATATAGGGAAGTTATGGCCTATCACTGAGGCCAATGCAGCCGATGAAATAAGCCACGTATCTTGGGTGTAGTGGGTTAGAATATAAATGGGAATGAATGCTTTAAGGGTATCAAAAATGACTGTGACAGCACCGGCAAGTTTAGATTGTCTAAACACATTGGTTGCTCCAGGGTTTTTTGACCCGTACTGATGGGGGCTTTGAATGACGTTGAGCTTAGACATAATCATGCCCATCAACAGGGAGCCTATTAAGTAGTTTAAAAGAATGATGCTGAGGTAAGTTATTTGTGTTTCAAAAAGCATAGGACTTGATGGGTGAGTAGGGCCTTCAGAACCTCCACAAAGATGAAAGGGTAAAACCCAATGAAAAATGCCTTGCTTAGTCCCATGGATGTGCTTAAGACCAAAGAGCCCATAGCTAATGGAAGACAGTATTGGATTAAGATAAGTTTAGGCATGTTCATGACCCCTCTAAACTGAATGCCCAGGTAGGCAGCCATGGCCATACCCATGATATACCCAATGGATGTTGGGATAACGAATGCTCCGTGGGGGTTAAAAATAGTGAGTGTTAATAAAAAGTAGCTAACCATCGTTTTGGATGCTATGTGCTGAGGTAAAAGCAGTGAAGTTGTGATAATGCAAAGCGTTTGTAAGGTGATAGGAGCAGCTATTCCTGGAATGGGGATGCGGCAGTAGTTGGATAATAAAAGCAGAGAAAGAGAAAATAGAAAAGTCACTGACAAGATGCTATTTGATACAGATGATTTATACAACATTATACCCCCATGTAGATTTAGAATATTGTATCACTTTTCTTTAACCAGAGAAAGGGGTTCTGTGGTTTGCTGTTGACGCGGATGCCGAAGTAACTTAGTTGATGGGGGTTGGTTTTGGCAATGATTTGTTTGGCACTAACTCTTTGCCCATGTTTGACGGCAAAGCTTGAACAATTACCATACAGAGACATTACACCATGGCCATGATCAATGATCAATAGTTTGCCGTAACCTTCAAGGAATCTGTCAAAGATGATGACGCCATCGGATAGGCTGCGGATGTTGCTGGATATAGGCTGGATATGCAGGGCGTCAAATTTAAATTCGCTGTTGTGTATTTTATCACCATATCGGTGAATAATTTTTCCAGATAAAGGCCAGGTTAGTTGGTGTCGTATTTTTTTAATGTTGCGGTATTGATTGGTATCAAATACCGAGCGATTTTTAATAATTTCTTCAAGCTTTCTTTTGTTAATAATAAGTTTCTTAAGGTTGTTATCATTGTTTAATATTTTAGAATCGATGTCATGAATGAGCCTTCGTTTATTTTGTTTTTCAATCTTGATTTTAATTTTCTGATTTTGTTTTTTTGAGGTTAAGTCCATAAGTTCTTGCCGTTTAGATAAAAACTTTGCTCTATTGCGGTTAAGTTGATTGAGTTCATGGGTGATTTTTTTAAGTTTATTTTGTTGTTTGTTGATGATGTGTTGAACATAAGTAGCATCAAGCTCTATGTCTTGGTTGTGCCACGGTTTTTGGTCAGTGTATTCCAAGCGAGGTTTTACTTTCATATAAATTGAATGAAAAGTTTTGAATATAAATTGGGTTTCTTCTTTTTCTTTAGTGCTGTTTTTTTTACACTTTTGTTTAAGGTGTTTTAATTCTTGAGATAATGCTGTGATAGACTGAGAGGTTTGGATAATTTGGTTGCCGAGTTGATTGATTGAAAGGTTTGAATTTTTGATTTGTTGATTGATGTTTTCACGTGTGTGTTTATCATGAGAGATTGAGTTTTTAATCTCATTGATTTTTTTTTGTACGGTCTTGAGGTTTTCATGCGGGGTTGCATGCTTTGCAAAAGTTGACGCTTGGGTGAATATGAAAAGTGATAGTAGGGTTATGACCATCGTATGAGTGACTCCTTTGTCATTTCATCTGGGGGGGATATGCCCATTAAGTCTAAAATAGTAGGGGCCACTTGAGTAATATCACCATGAGGTTTAAGTGAGTGTTTTCGATGGCCAATAGAAATGAGCGGTACAGGGTTGAGGGTGTGTGTGGTTGCGGGCTGATTGCCTTGTGACATGGTTTCAGCATTGCCATGATCAGCGGTAATTATTCCTTGCCAATGATTTCTTTTCATTGATTCGACAATGTTTCCGATACAATCATCCAATGTTTCGATGGCCTTAATGGTGGCTTGCATGTTACCGGTGTGTCCTACCATGTCAGCATTAGCGAAATTGGCAATAATCACATCATGTGAGTTTTTGTTGATACAGGAAATAATGTGCTCGGTAACTTTTTTAGCGCTCATTTCGGGTTGTTGGTCATGTGACGCCACTTGGGGGGATGGAATTAACACGTGAGATTCTCCCGGAGACTTTTCTGTTTTTCCACCATTGAAAAAGTAGGTAACGTGGGCGTATTTTTCCGTTTCAGCCACTCTGAGTTGTGAAAGAGAGTGTTGGGCAAAGACGTTGCCCAAATGATTTTCAACGACGGGGGATTTGAAAATAGGTTGGACTGTTGTGTTGGTTTTGGGGTAGGGCGTTAGGGAAAAGAAGTTGTTGACTTTTTGACAATGTGGCTCAGTATTTAATTCAGTAAAAGCTTGAGTTAGTTGGATAGCTCTATCCGATCTGAAGTTTGTAAATAAGATGCAGTCATCTTGAGAGATAGGGCTAAAATCAGGTAGTTGAGTAGGAGGAATAAATTCATCTGATAGATTCTTGTCATAGCAGGACTTCAGCACTTTCTGATAGGGGTGCTTTGTGTCGGAAGAAGTTTCAGTTAGCATTCGGTAACATTCACGAATTCTCTCCCAATTATGATCTCTATCCATGGCATAATATCTCCCACAAATACTGGCAAAATGAACGTTGGTGTATTGGGATTGCAGCGCTTGGATCGCAACAAGCTCGGAGATGGCTGCTTGAGTGCTGGTATCTCTTCCATCGGTGAAGGCATGGATGTAGATGTTTAATCGTGGGAAGTGATGAGCTATATAGTGAACCAGATTAATGGTGTGATTGATGTGGCTGTGCACGCCTCCAGAGGAGACCAGTCCCATGATGTGTAGGTTATGATGAGCGGGTAGAATATCGCTCATAGGCTGGAGATGTTTTGCCGGGGTTGTGGTTAAGGCTTGTTCAATTAAAGAGAGTGTTTGTGGAATGACTCGACCAGCACTCATCGACATGTGGCCAATTTCCGAGTTGCCAAATTGAGAAGGAGGAAGCCCAACGGCAGTTCCATGGGTATTGATCAGAGCATGTGGGTAAGTTTGATAAAGGTGATCCATGTGGGGAGTTTTGGCTTGATATATAGCATTACCCGTGGTTTTTGTACTAAAACCCCACCCGTCTAAGATCAATAATGCAAATGATTTGTCCATTTTTGTTCAGAATACTTGAAGCGAAGTCATTTTAGCATTAATCTATGCAACATGGAATATTAAGATAAAGGTTTAAGTGATGAATGAATTTCTACAGTTTTTGTTAAGCAATTGGCTATTATTGCTTTTGTTGGTTATGGTTGTTCTTTTAATTTTTTTAGAAGAACTTCAGTCCAAAGAGTTGAGTCGGGGAGGCATGGCGCCAGAAGAGTTGAGTCATGCGCTTAATAAAGGTTATGAGATTATTGACCTTAGAGATCCCAAAGATTTTGCATCCGGTCATATTCCAAACGCCAGGCAGATGGACAGTGAGCGATTTGCTAAACTAGATTTTAATCAACCTAAATATAATAAGTGGGTTGTTTGCTGTAAATCAGGCATAGATTCATCAGGGTTAATCAAATCAGCTCGCGAGAATAATAAAACTTCAGTCAGTTACCTTATTGGGGGAATTGATGCTTGGAAAGAAGCCGGCTTTGTATTAAAGAAAGGAAATAGTTAACATGATAGAAATTATTGTATACACCAAAGATCATTGCCCGTATTGTGATTATGCAAAAGCGCTGTTGAAATCGAAAGAATTAGCGTATACTGAGCATAATTTAGAGGGTAATTATGATGAGATAGCATCTTTGGTTGCCAAAACAAATATGAGGACTTTACCTCAAATTTTTGTCCAGGGTCAATTTGTTGGAGGTTTTACAGATCTTCAGGAATTTGATGCTTCGGGAAAACTTGACCATTTAATAGGTCAAAACAAATAGGAGTGAAACTATGACTGCAAAACAAACCTTTGTGATTGAGCAAGTTCAAACTCATTTACAAGCTTTTACGGGCCACATGAGAACTTATGAAATCAAAGATAAGTATCAACCTGATGCTCATTTTGAACTGGATGTTAAGCATAAATTAATTGCTGAGAATCGCTATGAGGTTATTCTTGATATTGAAGTTAAGGTGAAATTAGCCGATAAAGAACTCTTTTCTGCTCAGGTCATCCAGGGTGGTATTTTTCAAGTTTCAGGGTATGATAAGCAACAAGATCATATTTTAGAAAGTTTTTGCCCTAATTTACTGTACCCTTATGCGAGAGAGACTATATCAGCGATGGTTTCCAGGGCTGGATTTCCTGTGCTTTACTTGGCTCCTGTTGATTTTGAATCAAGATTCAGGCAAATGCAAGAAGCTGCTTCTAAGGAAAAGGACGGCTCTTAAGAAAGCTCTGAATGAAGGGTACAAAAATGTCGAGTGCTGGGGTATTTTGGCGTGTTGCTGATGAGGCTAAGCCCTATCGATTTCATCTTTTGGTCGGTGGCGTGTTGGCTCTGTTTGCTTCTTTATTGGATGCGTCTTTAGCCCTGGCACTTAAGTACACTATTGACGGTGGTTTTGAACAGAACTTTTTTGAAGTTTTAAGGTTTATGCCATGGTTGATTTTGATCTTCTTCTTAGTTAGGGGTGTTTTGAACTTTAGCTCTAGGTACATGATAACCTATGCTGGAAGGTCAGTCATACTCTCCATGAGAAGTAAGTTGTTTAGCCATGTATTACGTCTTCCAAGAATATTTTTCAACAAGAATAATACCAGTTCAATTCTCTCTTGTATTTTATATAATATTGAACAGGTAGCCAATGCTTCAACAACAGTTCTTTTGAATGCTTTAAGAGATGGAACTCTGATTATTGGCTTATTATTGAGCATGCTTTTTATTAGCTGGAAACTTTTTATCATCACCTGTGTATGCGGCCCTATTACTTACTTTGCTATTCAACTCGGTGGGACAAGATCAAGGCACTACAGTCGACGATTGCAAGATTCAGTTGCTCATGTGACACAGCATGCCAACGAAGTTTTAAATCGTATTGATGTGGTTAAAATGCATCAATCAGAAACCTTTGAATCTGAGCGACTAGACGAACGATTGGTGGCCAATAGGCATCATGAGCTTAGGGTGAATATGATCTCTGGATTAACCAGTTCGTGTGTTCAGCTTTTAGCCGCATCTCCTGCCGTCATTATTGCGTATGTTATAGGTCATCAGTACATTGAGGTAAGTTTAGGATCGTTCGTTGCGTTTGTGGCTATTTTACTGCAGTTTTTAAGACCTTTAAGAAGCCTTACTGAACTGAATGCCGAAGTTCAAAAGGGGATTGCAGGAGCTGAGGGAGTATTTTCTTATTTTGATATTATTAAAGAGCCTCATATTGACATGACACATAAGACAATTGGTAACATTGATCTGAAGGCGGTTTGTTTTTCCTATAATGACACTAAGAATACAGGCCTAAACAATATTTCAATCAACATGAAAAAAGGTGAAAAGATTGCTATTATTGGCCCATCAGGCTCAGGTAAATCAACCTTGCTTAAATTGTTGTGTGGGTATTACCTTGAAGAGACTAGAGGGGATATATCCTTTGATGGGATCCCCATGACGAAGGATAATTGCAACTATTTTCGACAAAACATAACCATGGCTTCACAAAGTTCAGATGTTATTTCAGGCAGTGTGGCAGACAATGTTGCTTATGCCCAAGATGTATTTGATCTGGGTCGTATTAAGGAAGTCTTGAAAGTGGTCCAGTTGTATGATGATGTTCATAATTTAGGGGGTGTTGATTTAAGGCTGGGCAAGGGGTTTCGTGATCTATCAGGCGGACAATATCAGCGTTTATCTTTGGCTAGAGCTTTATATAAATCAGCAGATGTACTCTTGTTAGATGAAGTAACGTCTTCATTAGATGTTGTTAATGAAAAAGCCTTATGGGATGCTGTGATGAGGTTTTCAAAGAAACGTCTGATGGTTTGTGTGACACACAGTATCGATTATGTTGATCTGTTTGATCGAGTTATTTTTATTGTAGATGGTGAGATTCAAGCTGAGGGGCCTCACGAGCTGCTGCTACAGAATCATTTAGATTATCGCCAGTTTTGTGAGGGATTGGGTGATTAATCTTACCCACAAATTGGGCAATTGTATACGATTTGAGTTTTCTCGTTGGTTGTGGCGACAGCATAAGCCCGCATGGTTTAGTCCTCTAAGGGTGTTTGAGTTGATTTATCGATCTCTTTATGCTCTAAGGCACTCAGTTGTGCAAATGTTCTTTCTTCCCCAACCCTATGTTAAGCCTGTGTGGGTTGTTGGAAATATTTCTGTTGGAGGTGAGGGAAAAACACCTTTTGTTATGGCGCTGGTTGAGTTTCTTCAGTCAAAAGGGTTGCAACCGGGTATAGTTAGTCGAGGTTATGGTCGCTGTTTGAAAGGACTCATGGTAGTTAAGGGCACCCATACTTATCATGAGGTAGGGGATGAGCCTCTTATGATGTCTTATCTATTGAATAAAAAGACCCCCATTGCTGTTTCCAATGATCGTTCAGAGGCTATTCAGCACCTCATTGATTCGCAAGGTTGTGATGTGATAATTTCTGATGATGGTTTGCAAAACCCAAATATTTATCGGGATTTAGAGTTTGTTGTGATGGATTCTAAGCGCAACATTGGCAATGGTTGCTGTTTGCCGATTGGTCCATTGAGGCAGCCTGCTTCTAAATTAAATGAGGTTGATTGTTTGGTGCTCAGGGATGATCCCAAAGGGTTTTCGATAAGGCCGACTGGGGTCTGTCCTGCTAATAATTTTTCAACCACATTACCACTTAGTAAATTTAAGGGCCAAACGATCAACCTTATGGCAGGCATTGGTAACAGATCAAAATTAATTCAACAGTTACATGAACTCGGTATTGAAGTAAAGTCGCATGCTGTTGCTGATCATGGTCTTATTGCAGCAGATGACATCGTAGACGTTACGTTTATGACCATGAAAGATTGGGTTAAAGTAAAACATTTAAACCATTCATCCAACTTGTATGTCATTCGTTCATCTTGTGATATTTCTCAAGATTTATATTCTACTTTAGAGGGTTTTTATCATCAGTATTTAGCCTCATAACACAATAATTTTCCGCACTCACCAGAGTATGATTTTTTAGAGGTGATAATCAATGATCAAGCAATAAGATGTTGTTATATGCTGTGAGCTTAATAGAACCTACCAACACTTAGTCTCAATAGTGGCTCTCTAATTAATGCCTTCGTATATAACCTGCTGTAAATATAATTTTTATGTAATTTCCAAATACTTGTTTATTTTATACTATAATATCAATAAGTAGGAGGTTTAAATGACAAAAGAAGAAAGAATAGCGAGGCGCGAGGCTAAAATACGTGAAAAGTTAAATAACAGGATAAAATTTATCAATGAAGCTTATGAGCACCATTTTCAATATAATAGTATCCCTGAAGATAGGGTCTATGATGCTTTCGAGTTGATCAATCTCAATGATGGGATTACTTTTGATAGCAAAAAATATGGTCAATATAAAATGTCCATGGATGAAGCTATTTCCATGTATAAGAAAATCTTTACGAAACAACGAGATATTGCCAGAAGGATATTAAGATTAAGAGATAATAAGAGTATATCTGAAAATAAGAAAATGATGATGTACAGTACGTTGCCTGAGAAAAAAAGCTTAGATACCGTTAGTTCGGCTATCAAGAAATACAAAAAGGAATTTCGCCCGTTGGACAGATCAGCTAAATATTCAGACGATATTAAAGGTAAGTCACCCAATCAGAAGATGCAAGAGCTGCTTAATTCAGTTGATTCATGTATTCGATTTATAACATATGTGAGCCAAGTGGCACAACCTAATCAGAATAAATTATCCGAAGAACGGGGGTCTTTGTCAAATGAACTTTCTCCATCAAGAATAGATACGGATAGCACTGTGAGTAGGAGTAATACACCTACTCCTATAGGTTTGAAAAGAAGCTTGGAGGGTGCTGATAGTCATCGTCGAAAAAGAAGGTCGCCTTAGTAGCTAGAATATGGTTTTTAATTGGCAGTTACAAATGAATAAGGGATCTCCGGATTGCAAGTATGACGGATATACACTCTGTAAATCGCCATTATAGGCAACTAGATTGATAGACTACATCTAAGTTTTAATAACCCATCATAAGCAATGATAATTCATTAAGTCAGTTTAATATGCATTAAAAGAGATTTATTATCAATGGCTGGTGTTATCTTAATCGCATGTTGGCTAGAAACTTGGTGTCAAGTTAGCCAATTTCCCCGGGCATATATTGTATGATGGATTTTAAAAAGTAGGCAGCTTGAGCGCCAGTCATTGCAAGGTGGTTGAAGGTAAGTGTCATCGGCAATAGCTTTAAACTACAACCTGGAGGGATTCTAGATTTTCCAATGGCTAAAATAAAGCTGCACCCTGGAGGGAGTATAGGCGTAGCGTACTTGCCTGCAATGTGCCCGATATTGGTGATAACACAGCTGTAGGGTTTGAATTTAGTTAGGCTGTTTTCATGGGCCTTTATTTTCAGGGTATTGATATGCTCTCGAAGGGAGTGCAGAGTTTGTTGGTTATCCCAAGTAAAACTAGGAATGCGTGTTCCAACTTCAGTATCGATGGCCATTCCGAGTTCTATCTCATCTAGTTGGACTTTTTCCTTTTTGTCCATATTCCAATAGATGTTTAAATCCGTATGGTCATTCAGGGCTTTGCCACAGGCATACAGTAAATGAGCATTAATATCTTTAGTGTCTGGGTCTAAATAGAGGTCTTCAAAAATATTAGTATGAACATTCTGCTTCCAGCTCTTACTAAGAAGTTCAACAAAAGAGTCTGGAGTAAGGTTGGTGTTTTTAAGGGCTAAAAATTCTTGAATATCTTTGGGTGTTATGGTTTTATTAGGTCGCCATTTAGCAATAGATTCAAGAGAAATATTGGATGATTTTGCAGCTCTTTTGGCACTGGGTAAGGCTGAAATATGATGGAGTGGTTCTAAGCTAATCTCTTTTGATGGCATTTTTCCTGCGATGGTGTTGGTCGGTTGTTTGGATTCTATTTCAACTAAAGTACAACCAACCCCAATCGTACTTCCGACGGCATGAAATATTTTTTTTATAATGCCTTCAAAGGGAGCGGGGATGTCGATGAGTGATTTTGCTGTTTCAATGGAGACTATATTGTCTTCCGCTGTTATATAGTCATTAATATTGACGTGCCATTCATGGATAGTGGCTTGATGCAGTCCTTCTCCGACATCTGGTAACTTGAATTCAATTAGCACTCATACTCCAAGACGTTGCAAATAGCTTGTTCGATTCTATCGCTTGAAGGTAAATACTCTTGTTCAAGCTGATAGTAAGGCATAATAGTATCATAGCCTGATACAATTTCAATAGGAGCTTTAAGTTCACTAAAGCAATGTCGTGATAGATAGCTTGCAATTTCTGACCCTACGCTACAAGTGAGGGGGGATTCTTGAACGATAACGCACCGACTGGTTTTTTGAATGGACTGTATTAAGGTGGGCCAGTCTATGGGTTTAATGCTAGAAAGATCAATTAAGTCAGCATGAATATTGTTTTGTTTAACTAGCTCATAACAGTCCAGTAACATAGCGCCCCAGCTAATCATGGTTAATTCTTTACCTTCGATCCAAACGTTAGCTTTTCCGAGCGTGTAGGGCTTATTGGAAGGGCTGGATGATGAAAAAAGTCGTTGGTAGATTCTTTTGGGCTCAAGAAATATAACAGGGTCTTGACATTGTGCTGATTGTTTAAGTAGAGAGTCTCCAGCTTCAGGGCAAGAAGGGATAATGACTCTTAAGCCTGGGGTGTGCGCAAAGTATGCCTCTGGGCTTTCAGAGTGATGTTCTGGTGCGCCAATACCGCCTCCAAAGGGGGCTCTATAAATAATGGGGCAAGTTAACCTTCCTCTAGTTCTGTTTCGCATGCGAGCTGCATGATGAATGATTTGTTCCATAGCAGGGTACATGAATCCGCTAAATTGAAATTCAATAATAGGTAGCATCCCTTGGGTAGAGAGTCCAACTGCGAGTCCTCCGAGTAGAGTTTCAGCAATCGGGCTATTAATGACTCGATTGGGATGCTTTTGGTAAAGATTTTCAGTGATTTTAAAAACCCCGCCGTTTTGGGCAATGTCTTCACCAATCAATACGGATTTTTCGTTTTGATCCAAAATATCTAGCAAGGATTGGTTTAAGCTTTTAGCTAATGTTATGTTCATGGTGGGTCTGAGTGTCGTGGTATAGGTGTTCGAACATTGTGTTGAACTGTGGTTGAGGTAGGGCTAGGTATTGATTAACAGCCTGTTCAATTGTGTTGTTTATTTGGTTGTCGAGGGTTTCTTTTTCAAAGTCTGATGAATCTGGGTGTTTAGCGATAAGATTTAATACATGCTGTATAGGATCGTGTTTGAGGGCAGCTTCTCTCTTTTTAGCTGGCTGGTAGTGCTCTGCGTTGTCGGCCGTTGTGTGGTCGCATACTCTATAAGTAATGGTTTCAATTAGAACTGGACCATTAAGACTATCACGCTTTGCTTGACTAACTGCATGATAAACTTCTTCGGCATGATAGCCGTTAACTTGATACGCAGGAATGTCAAAGGCTTGAGCTTTTTGGGTGAGTTGGGTGGTTGCGCTCTGTTCATGCAGAGGTACTGAAATAGCCCATTGGTTATTGTTGACTAAAATAATAAGGGGGAGTTGATGGATTTTAGCAAAGTTGAGTGTTTCATAGAAATCGCCTTTAGATGTTGCCCCATCACCACAGGAGCAAAGAACGGTTCTTTTTTTATGGGATAATTTAAAGGCAAGGCTGGCGCCTGCGGCATGAGGGAGTTGAGTTGCTATAGGGACACAAATAGGAAAGTCATGAGAGTCTTTATAATTAAGTCCTTCTTCATACCCACCCCAATACATTAAGAGTTCAAGGATTGTGACTCCTCGGTATAGCAGGGCAGCATGATCACGGTAATAGGGGCAATAAAGATCATGGGGGTCGAGTGCCATGGCCGTGGCTGTGAAAATGGCTTCATGGTGAAATCCAGAGGGGAAGGTTCCAAGTCTTCCAGTACGTTGGAGCCAAATAGCCTTTTTATCAAACTCGCGACTTAGTGTCATGTAGTAATAAAGTTGAGTTAATTGTTCCAATTTCATTTGAGGTGCTTATGTTATGGATGTGATGTGGTCTAGGCTGCTATCAAAAGCGGTTTGAGAGTTTGACTTGGAGTGATCTAGTATATCAAGTGTTTTGTTGTAAATTTGACGGATGCTATGATGAATGGATGCCTCTGAGTCTTTGTTGTACAATTTACTTACGTAAATAAGACCTCCTGCGTTGGAAAGAAAATCGGGGACGTAGAGTATTCCTTTATTGTTAAGTTTTGAAGCTAGTTCAGTGGGTGATTCTAGCGGGTTATTGGCAGCGCCACATATAATGGAGGTGTTGAAAATATGATAATTATGTGAGTTAATAATGCCCCCCATGGCACAAGGTGCAAAGACATGACAAGGGTAAGAGAGGTAATTGTCTTTTGTTAAGGTAACAACGCCGATCTCGCTGGCTTTTTTTAAGGCAAAATCATTGGTATCATAACCAAATACATTGGCACCAGCGTTGATAAGTAGTTGAGCTAACTGATAACCAACTGAACCTAACCCTTGTATGACAATGTCTTTGTTTTTAGATGTTTGTGAATAGACAAACTCTAAAGAAGCTTGGATGGCGTTAAAAACTCCTTGAGCGGTTGCTAGTGATGTGTGTGGTTGATTGGTTGTGCTAAGAACATAAGGGGTAAATTGTTGGATGTACTCCATGTCATCGGGAGTGGTTCCGCTATCAATGGCGGTGATGTATTTACCATCGCATTCATTGACAAAGTTAGCAAAGGATTGTAGCCAGACTTTTCTTTTATCAAGTGGAGGGGCAAGGATAATAGATTTACCTCCACCATAAGGTAAGCAGTGCAAACTAGCTTTGCAGAACATGGCATGAGCGAGAAGGCAGACATCATCTAGAGCGGCTTGAACATTGTTGTGACTTAAAATTCTGCACCCACCAATGGCAGGCTGTTCAGCTTTGTGAAGAGCAATGATGGAAAAAAGACCTGATTCTTGGTCATTTTTAATTCGAATATCTTTTATTCCAAGAGTATTGGTTTGCAGTTGAAGGTTGTTCATTATTTATTATCAGGAAGTGTTACATTAAGCTCAAGAATAGAGGTTTTTCCGGCTTTTTCTAAATTAACATTAACACTGTCTTCATTAACGTTGATATGTTTTGCGATGACTTCAAGGATTTCTCTTTTGAGTGTTTTGACTAGCTTTCGCCTTGAATTATCTGAGTTATCTTCAGGGTGGGATATGAGTATTTGTAGCAGCCTATCTCTGGCTATATTGGCTGAAGGGGGTTGCTTGTCTGATTTAAAGTAGTCAAAAATACTCATGATACGACCTCATCAATGATGGTTTTATTTTTGCCTAGCATTCGCTCAAATAGTGTGGCTTTGCGTTCTTTATGAAGCCGAAGTTTGATGGGAGTTCCGAGTAAGCGGGCTACTGAATCTCGATAGGCAGATAGGGCGTCACTGGATTTAGCCCCGGTTACAGGAGTTCCTGTATTGGATGCGTGCAGTACCGAGGTGGATTCAGGAATTACCCCAATGAGGTTAACAGAAAGTATGTCTTGAATATCTTTGATGGATAACATTTCACCCAATCTAACACGAGACGCATCGTATCGGGTAATAAGTAGATGCTCATCAATCGGTGATTCATTATTTTCTGCGCGGTAAGATTTACTGGCTAACAGTCCGAGCACTCTATCAGAGTCTCTGACAGAAGATATTTCGGGGTTGGTCACAACAACAGCTTGGTCGGCGAAGTACATCGCCATATGAGCCCCTTTTTCAATGCCAGCTGGAGAATCGCAGATAATATAATCAAAGGTTTGTTTGAGTTCGTTAATGATTTTTGCGACCCCATCTGTTGTTAGGGCATCTTTGTCCCTGGTTTGTGACGCGGGTAAAATGTATAGGTTGGAGTTTCTTTTGTCTTTAATGAGTGCCTGTTTGAGATTGGCATCACCTTGGATGACGTTGACAATGTCATAAACTACTCGTCGTTCACACCCCATAATTAGATCTAAATTTCTTAGCCCAACATCAAAGTCAATAACGGCTGTTTTGTAGCCATTTCTTGCGAGCTCGTAAGCGATAGCTGCACTGGAGGTGGTTTTGCCCACTCCACCTTTACCGGATGTTATCACAATAACTTCAGCCATTGTATTACCTCAACTTTGGTTTGCTTGTTAAATATAACATATCAAACTATTGATGAATAGTCTATTTCTATCTAAATCTTTAGATGAGCTTCAGGATTTTTGCCTCCAACTTGTTTTGTTTTAATCTCCATATTATTGATTTTCCAATATAATCCCTGGATATTTTTTCAATTGTTTGGTGGATTCCATTAATGGCAACCAATTCACCATAGCATTCGCGGCAATAGATGGTAGCCTGATTGTTGCCTTGTATTCCTGCCAAGGCTTTTCCGCGCAGGGCTCCGATGATGGTGATGTTTCCCGAAGAGATGACTTCAGCTCCTGGGTTTACATTACCCAGTATGGTGATGTCGCCTTGAGTATTAGATAATTGTTGACCGGACCTCAGGTGATTAGGGTGTATTTTGTTGTTATTGGGTGGAGGTTTTTTAGGTGAGCTTTTGTTGCTTTTTGGAGTTGATGCAGTATTAATGATGGGGATTTTTAAGTGCTGTGCCTGGTCAATATCCTCTGGGCTGGCGTTTCGAATACCAATGAGGCTCATTCCATTAGTTTTGAATAAAGACCTCAGTGAATTGAGCATTTGATCGGGAATGTTTTCATTTAAGTAACAACAATCAAGAATGATCGGTGTGTTGTTAAACATGAGGGGGGCGCTTGAAACTAGATTTTTGATTTTATTTTCTATTTCTTGCATCTCGGGTGTGTATAAAAACAGAGTGTGTAAATTGAGTGAAGATCCTTTGAGTTCAAATATTTTGTTCATAGCTAAAATGTCCGTAATATAATGATTAGAATATTGCAGAGTTTAATGAGGGTCAAGATGTAAATGTTTAGAAGTTAATGGTTGTGCAAATTGGTAATCTCCTATAAGATAATTCTTACATGATGTAATAATTCATCCAGGAGAGGTGGCTGAGTGGTCGAAGGCGGCGGTCTTGAAAACCGTTGAGGGTACCCCCCTCCCAGGGTTCGAATCCCTGTCTCTCCGATGAATAGAGGAGACTTCTGAATGATAAGAGTGTTGGTGATAGATGATCACGACTTAGTTAGAACAGGTATTCGTAGAATGCTTGCTGATGTAGCAGGAATTAAAGTTGTGGGTGAAGGGGAGTCTGGTGAAGATGCCATTAGATTAGGGAAAGAATTGCAGCCTGATGTTATTTTAATGGATATTAAAATGCCTGGCATTGGAGGCCTTGAAGCAACCCGCAGAATTTTGAGAACTTATTCGGATATCAGGATTTTGGCCGTGACTGTTTGTGATGATGATTTATTTCCTTCTCGTTTGCTTCAAGCCGGTGCGTATGGTTATTTAACCAAGGGCGCCAGTATGCAGGAGATGGTTCGGGCGATTAGATCTGTGTATACAGGTCAACGATATATTAGCCCAGAAATAGCCAGTAAGTTAGCTTTAAAACACTTAACAGATAGTGGACAGCCTCCATTTGAGCAGTTGTCTGAAAGGGAATTACAAGTTTGTTTAATGATTACCAATGGCATGAAGGTTCAAGAAATTTCAATCAAACTTTGTTTGAGTCCTAAGACAGTAAATAGTTACCGTTATCGAATATTTGAAAAACTCAATGTGAAGAATGATGTTGAATTGACGCATTTGGCGATTAAGCACGGTTTGTTAGAAGATTTGTCTGAAGAAGTTGCGAAATAAACAAAGTTATTTAACAAGCGAGCTATCATCTATTCCTGGGAACCCAGGTGTTTATTTGTTAGTGGATGTTGATCTAAACATACTCTATGTTGGCAAGGCAAAAAATCTTCATCGAAGAGTTTCTTCTTACTTTGTATCGAAGCATAACAATGTGAAAACTAAAGAGCTTGTCGCCTTGGTTCATCGTATTCAAATTATGATCGCTCCTTCGGATAGGGATGCATGGTTGATGGAATTAATGCTTATTCAAAAGCATCGACCCAAATATAATATTCGATTAAAAGATGATAAAAGTTACCCTTATTTATGGCTGGATTCAAAACACAATTTTCCAAGTTTTATGATCATTAGAAAAAAAAGAAAAACAGGCAAGCATTTCGGTCCTTACCCTCATGTGAATGCGGCCAGGCGTATTTATGATTTTATACAAAAGTATTTAAAAATAAGAAATTGTACCCCATCAGTCTATTCAAATAGATCAAGACCCTGCATGCAATATCAAATCAAAAGGTGCACAGCTCCATGCGTGGGTTTTGTCTCCCGTGAGGACTATGCTACTCAAATTCATCAGGCTTTGAGGGTTCTTCAGGGTCAAGATACAAAAGTTAGAGAAGATCTTATTGATAAAATGGAAAAAGAATCAGCTGCTCAGGAGTTTGAAAAAGCACTGGAATACAGGGATTTGATCGAAGATTTATCGCAAATAAGTTCGTCTTCTGTGAGTTCAACACAGGAGCGTGATTGTGATGTTATTGCTGTTGCTAAGAATCAGGGCTTGATTGCGATCCACCATTTAATGATCCGCAAAAGCAAAGTAGATGATGCTGCAAGTTTTATACAGGTACTACCCGATATATCAGAGTACGATTCAATCGATTCAATTATAGCAGAATATTTAATTAATCAGATACGTCATGGGGTCTTTTCTAGGCATTTACTCATCAATGCTCCTCGAGAATTTAGGCATGTATTGAAGATGTTGATCGATAAATTGTACCCTAACCAGTACGAGTTAATAGGTAAATTTAATGCGGAACAAAAGAAGTGGATGAACATTTCAAGGGTGAATGCTGAATCTGCCCTCCACCAGCAAAGTTTATCTCTTTCGATGAAAAATCTTCAGATGAAGTATCTGCGTGCATTTACCCAGTGTCAAGAAGATATTTATTCGGCATGTATTGATGTGTCTCATTTTCAAGGGGAGGCTATGAAGGCTTCTTTTGTAGTCTTTAAAAATACTGCACCCTTAAAATCTAGGTATCGTCAATTGAGTATCAAGAAGGTGACCAGCTCTCATGATGTTGCCGCAATTAATGAAGCTACAGAGACTTTTATTAAGGGCTGGTTGAAAGATTTTCCTTCTTTGCATGTTCTTATTATTGATGGCGGAGTGGCTCAGCTTAGTTCAGCGTATCAGCAGGTAAGTCAGTCCTGCTTAACGGTTCACCGTTTGATGGCTATCTCGAAAGGGGTGACTCGAAAAAGAGAGGATGAGACATTATTAGAAATTAAGTCTGGAGAGGTTTTTCCATTAAGTATGGAGTCTGAATTAAAAATATTATTTGATTATGTTCGGGATGAGTCGCATCGGTTCGCAGTTAGAAGTCATCGCCATCGTTTGGGTCAGTCTAGGTCTTATTCAAGCTTGCTAACAATCAAAGGTTTGGGGGTTAATCGGGCAAGACTATTACTGCATACGTTCGGAACCTTACGAGCATTGTCGCTGGCGAGTGTTGAAGATATTGCTTTAATCAAAGGAGTTTCGGTAGATATGGCTGAAAATATTTTAAAGATGTTAAGAGATGATGGCTAATGCTTGATGAATTTTTATCATGGTTTATACTAGTATTCATTGCTGATTGAAAAAGGGAGATCTCAATGTATACTTTGTCTGTATTTGAGTATGGATTAATTGTTAATGAATTATTTGTGCTGTTAGCGATAGCAGTTTCAGGATGCTTTTGGTGTTGGATGAATAGATCGCGAGATCAAGATGCTGCGATGAACAGTGTTTTTGCTATTTCATTGGGGTTAATTGCCATGGAAGAGTGGTTTAGTTTGCAGTATTGGGATCGGGGTTTTGTCATGAGTAAGGTGGGGTACATGCCTACTGGAGAGGCTGTTGCGATATTTGCTAAGCCCTTGATGTATGCCTGGGCGTTATTTCTTATGTATGTTGCTTTGAGTTATATCTTTGAAAAGGATTTACCTGTTCTAAAATTTAAACGAATGTTATTTCCTTTGTGTTTATCAATCTTTGCTATCATGTTGACAGGTTATGCTGTCTCAAATTACACTTTTAGTCTGTTGGTGTTGATGTCAATGGTATTTATGTGGTTGGTAGTTAAGTCATTTAATAAAGATGTTCAATCACCTCTGGTTCTTTCCAATTTTCTGTTTAAAACACCCTTGTCAAGATTTGCGTCGCTCATTACCCTGGCCTGGTTCTCGTACGGGCTTTTCTTTTATTTAACCCGAGTTGATTTTTATGGAAGCTCAGAGGTTTATTGTTTGGCGTACTTCTCTTTTGTCTTGATGGACTTTATGGTCAAAGTTGTGCCTTTATATTTAATATTTAAAATGGGGCGCATGGGCCATGATAAAGTTGTTGCCTAATATTTTATCACTGTTTCGAATTGCTTCGGTTCCATTTATACTGCTCTTTTTATATGCAGGTGAGACCTATTACTTTTATGCCTTTGTTTTATTTTTAATGGCGGCTATATCTGACTGGTTGGATGGTTTGATTGCTCGGCATTGGGATGGTTTAACAGATTTTGGTTCATGGATTGATCCTGTGGCAGATAAGTGCTTAGTCTTGGGAGTTTTGATCGCGTTATCAGTGTTGACTGATTCCAATTTTCTTATGGGGTGTAATGTTCTTTTGATTATGCGTAATGTGGTGATGAGTATGATCAGGGAGAGGTGTAGAAGGTCGCAGATGGCATCGGCTGTTAAGGTCTCTAGCTTAGGTAAAACTAAAACTATCTTTGAATTTATATATATTTCTTTTTCATTGTTTTATCTTGCTTATAGCTATTATGCAGTTGAGGAGGTTTTGATGTTGCTCGGTTTATTGGCAGTTGGTTTTTCATACTTGTCATTATGTCTCTATATTAAAAACCTCTCTGATAGCTTGACAATTCGGTACAGCAAGGGATAATAGTGATGTATTGCGGGAGTAGCTCAGCTGGTAGAGCACAACCTTGCCAAGGTTGGGGTCGCGAGTTCGAATCTCGTTTCCCGCTGTTACACGCTTATAATTTTGGCTGGATGGCAGAGTGGTTATGCAGCGGCCTGCAAAGCCGCCGACGCCGGTTCGATTCCGACTCCAGCCTTTTGTGTAAGCCCGGGTGGCGGAATTGGTAGACGCAAGGGACTTAAAATCCCTCGCAAGTAATTGCGTGCCGGTTCAAGTCCGGCCCCGGGCATTTTCAATTTAGGGAGCCTAAAGCATGTTCTCTTATGTTGCATGGAGATTGATAAGGTCTCAGTCGTTTAAAGGATTTATCTCTTTAACGGTCATATTATCTTTGGCAGGTACTTCATTAGGTGTGGCAGTTCTGATCACGATCTCATCGATTATGAACGGGTTTGAAACTGATGTTAAAGAACGTATTTATTCTTTAACCGACCATGTTCGTATCTACCCTGACAGTGAGCATTCTCAGATGGATTGGGCTCCAGTTGTTCGGAAAATTGAAGCCAATGACTCGGTTGAGTCAGCTGTTCCGTATTCCGGAGTTTTAGCGGTTGCCATGAAGGATGATGTGACTGTTCCCCTCGAGGTTATTGGGTACCCATCAACTTTAATATCTTCATTTAGTGAGCCTTTACGAGACTGGCTAAAATCTTCCCCGGCGGGTGATTTTAAAGCAGTTAATACGAGTGCGATGCAGGATTCCTTCGATATTAATCAGGGTGATAAACTGGTTGTCATGATGCCTTCTTCTAAAAATTCTTTGCTCGGGGTCAATGTTCGAACTAAACGCATTCCTATTGTTAAAACTATTGAATCTACGATGGCAGCTTTTGATCGACGTGTTTTATATATGCACATGGAGGATGTTCAGCAATTACAAGGTTCTAAATCAATTCAAGGCTATAAGGTGCATTTAAAGGACCCATTGACCGCGGAAGCTGTTACTGAACAATTAAAAACTTCGCTGGGGGATACCTATCGTTTCGAGACGTGGGTTGATAATTTTCAATACCTCTTTGATACCATGAAGATTCAAAAATTAGCCTTATTGTTTGTGTTTTCGTTGGTGATTATCATTGCTTCCTTCAGTCTTATTTGTGGGTTGGTCATGATGGTGAATGAGAAGCGGACCAATATTGCTGTTCTACTGACCTTGGGCATGACGCCGAGAGAAATTCGCTTAACATTTATCGTACTAGGAATGTTCATTGCAATCACAGGAATCTTTATTGGAACAGGTCTGGGTGTACTATTATCTTATCATGCAACCTCGTTGTGTCAGTTGTTGGAATCGATGTTAGATGTCAACCTGTTTAATCTAAAGAGTTTTTTGTTGGATTACCTGCCATCTGAGCTCAGGTGGGTAGATGTCTTAAAAATTGACATTTTCTGTTTTTTTATAAGCTTTCTTGCTGTGATATATCCTGCCAGTAAAGCGTCTAATATTTACCCGGCTAAGGTTCTTAGGTATGAGTGAAATAATATTAACGGCCAATCATATTTGTAAACGATTTGGCGATGAACATGATTTTGTTTTAAACAATGTTGACTTTACTTTATCGTCTGGTGAATCAGTTGCTATTACCGGAGTTTCTGGTTCAGGTAAAACAACACTCATGCATATTTTAGCTGGGTTAGATAGGCCTACTAGTGGGACAACAATTTTATGTGACCATGTTTTAGAGAAGATGGATAATCATCAATTATCTGAGGTTAGGGGGCATTTAACGGGTTTTGTTTTTCAATTTCACCATTTGCTTTTTGAATTTAATGTTTTTGAAAATGTTGCTTTATCAGCACGATTAGCAGGAATGCCTAACGATATAATTAAAGATTGTGTTGAAGATGCTTTTAATAATTTAGGGCTAGCTCCTTCTTTGTGGTATGCACCAGTGCAGCAGCTTTCTGGGGGTGAGCGGCAAAGAGTGGCGTGTGCTAGAGCTGTTGTTCATCAGCCCAAGGTCTTGTTTGCAGATGAGCCAACTGGGTGTTTGGATTCCATGTCTTCTAAAAAGGTTATGGAATACCTTTTGTCATATCAGAAAAGCTCAGGATGTGGTATCGTGTTAGTGACTCATGATTGCGATATAGCTGCGATGATGTCGCATCATTATCGACTGCAATCTGGAGAGGTTGTTGCATGATATTAAGGTTTAAATAAAGGAGAGACTATGCAAGGTTCTTATGTTGCTTTAATTACCCCCTTCACTCGTGAGGGTGTCATTGATTTTGATGCTGTTAATCAGTTGATTGAGTGGCATATTAGTGAAGGAACAGACGGTGTTGTTATCTTAGGAACCACGGGGGAATGTGCCTCTATTCACAGTGAAGAAAGAACTCAATTTATTGCGCATTGTGTGGGAAGGGTTCAGGGCCGTATGCATGTGATGGTAGGGACTGGGTCAACCTCCACTGAGCAAGCGATTGATAAAACCCTTGAAGCTAAATCCCTGGGAGCTAACTCTGCACTGATAGTAACCCCGTACTACAATAAACCCAATCAACAAGGTTTGTATGAGCACTATGCAAAAATTGCAGAATCATGCAAGTTTCCCATTATGCTCTACAATGTTCCGTCTAGAACTTCATGTGATTTGAGTGTTGAGACGGTTATTCGCCTGAGCAAACTTGATTTTATTGAAGGTATTAAGGAGGCCAGTCAGGATTTATCACGGGTGATATCTTTCACACAAGACACTAATTTGGCTGTTTTCAGTGGTGATGATGATTCTGCCTATCCTTTTATATTAACGGGTGGTCACGGTGTTATTTCTGTTGCTGCAAATATTTTACCCAAAGAAGTTTCAAAACTGGTCAAATTGGCTCGTTCAGGGGAGCGCATACCCGCCATGGATATTGCATATGACCTGCAGGCCCTTAATGGGTTTTTGAGTGTAGATACCAACCCCATGCCATGCAAGTGGTTGCTTTCGCGTGCAGGGCTTATAAAACCTTACATGAGGTTGCCATTGACAGAACTCTCAACGGACTATGAAACCGAAGGAGCGTCCATTATGACTCGATATGCGCTGCGCTCAATTAAGGTTACTGTCTAAATATCCCCGAGGTTTAATTAACCTGAAATACAATACGTTTCGGTATTATTCGACTTTATATTGTAGTTTTTCAAGCAAGGACGGAAAGGCTGTGGAAGGTGTTTGAAAACCCGGCTTGACTGTTGTGCTCATAACCAATTCCAAGCAGGTTAAGGCCGTTTGAACAGTGGTTGTGTAGCCATGAGGGGTGGTCATTTTTGCCTTCACTTCCTTCGTATCATTCCAGGCATGTGCGATAAGGGTTGTTTCTGCTTTTTCCAAACTTGTTTGATCGGGTCCAGGATGGCAACACATTGCCGCATGGATGATTTTTCGAACTACGGACGAGCTTACAATACGTTTGATGATCAAAGGCAGCTTCATGGCTTTTATCATCGCCGGTGACTTTTGAAAATACACCGTGATATTAGGGATTTTGGTAGAATGGTACGCGGTGACAATATCTCCCCAAGAAATGGCGATGCATTGAACTTTTTTATTGTTAACATCAATTGTTTTTAAAATGGGTTTTGGGTTTTTTTGAAGCTTTGAATTAGTTCTGGTTAAGGTGGGAATGGTTAAGTTACGTAAGGCTGTATTAATGGTCCCTCGACTGGGCGAACCGACACCAAGAATGATAATATCCAAATGAGTTGCCTCAGGAAGAAGGTTATGAACATGTTTTGCTAAGCAATCCGAAGGCACAACATCAAAACCTACGCCAGGGAGTAATGTGCAATGGTTTTCTTTAGCTTTTTTGCTTAATCTCATGAGTTTTAAAAACACATCAGATTCACCGGTAATATCTAAATAATCGATGCTGTTTTCGATACATATATCCACTAGGGGATGAATGGTTTCAATGAAGGGACCCGCACAATTGAGGATGACTTTAAAGGGTAAGATGTGATGGGTGATTTCCTGTCGATTATGAATATCAAATGAAATCCACTTTAGGTTGTATTTCTTAGCTATTTTTTGAGTTTTATGCTTGTTTCTACCAGCGATAGTAATGTGATTCCACCCTCTGTGATGTAATTCTTTTGCAATAAGCTCCCCGGTATAACCAGTTATACCATAGATAAGTGCAGGTTTCATAAGTGTTTCCTTTTGATGTCTTTGATTAGATTACCTAGATTTATTATTTTTGGCAAGGCATATTCTGGCATGGAGTTTTGATGAAATGATGATAAGTTAATGCCTTGCTAAGGGTTGAAGATAGGGTTATAATATGCTAATTCTGAAGATTAGAGGCCTAGGGCTTGAAAGTAAAGGTTTTTTGGGGCGGCTTTAATGGTTTTAAGCCTGAATGTCACCGGTGATTATTGTGGTTAAATATTAGGGTTTTCATGGAAGAAATGACAAAGAAATTAATGAATCCTTCTCAAGGTTTTTTAGGCATGCCTGATTTTAGTTCCTCAGATTATGCGAAATCTGATGTGGTTGTTATCCCTTTTGGCTTAGAGTATTCGGTCAGTTATCAAGGGGGAACTTCAGGAGGTCCTCAGGCTATTCTGCAAGCCAGCCATCAGGTTGAGTTTTTTGATGAAGATCTTTGGTGCGAGCCTTGTCAGAAATTTAACATAGCAACCATGATTGAGCCAACCATTAATCAACCTATTAATGAGGCTCTGGATCAACTAGACACCATCGTTAGCAAGGTTGTTGAAGATGGAAAGTTTCCTTTTGTTCTGGGGGGAGAACACACCCTTGTTGCAGGGTCAATTAGACCTTTTATCAAGAAATATCCCGACCTTGTGATCCTGCATTTTGATGCGCATGCTGATTTACGAGACCAGTATGAGGGTAATCCGTTCAGTCATGCGTGTGCTTTAAGAAGATGTGTTGATGGTAATGAAGTTCCCTTAATTTCATGTGGGATTAGAAATATATCCCAAGAAGAAGTTAATTATTTAGAGAGTCAAAAGCATCGAATTCAAATGTTTTTTGCGAAAGATATTCATCAATGGGATATTCCCGAAATGCTTTCGTCCTTAAGAGGTCAACATGTTTATATCACCTTTGATGTCGATGCGTTTGATTCAAGTCTTATGCCAGCCACCGGAACGCCTGAACCAGGAGGTTTGTTCTGGCATCATGCCATTGATATTATTAAAGAGGCCTCTAAGGTATCAACTATTGTTGGAGCAGATATTAATGAATTAGCTCCGAGACCTAATCATCATGGGTGTGACTTTTTAGCTGCTAAATTAGCTTATAAAATAATGTCCTATGCTTTTATGAAAAATAAACTTTGAACGATGTTATTCTTGGAGCCTAAATGAAAACAATTCATTCAATTATTCCTTCTCTAGAAGAAATTCATGGTCCTGTGTATGTGTTTCGTCCAAAGGCTTTGGAAAAATCGAGTTTATATTTTCTTAAAAACTTTAAAGGTACTTGTCTGTATGCTGTTAAATCAAATTCAGACCCAGAGGTATTACAAGCCTTGAATCAATATGGTATTGATCATTTTGAGGTTGCTTCGATTAATGAAATTGAAATGTGTCACAATATGTTTCCAAGCAGCACGTTATTTTTTATGCATCCAGTTAAATCTCGTCAAGCAATCAGGCAGGCATATTTTCAATACGGTGTCCGACATTTTTGTTTAGATAGCGAAGATGAGTTGAAAAAAATTCAAGAAGAAACTCAGGGAGCTAAAGATTTGTCCTTGCATGTAAGGCTGGAAATACCCAATCAATTTGCAGCCATGTCATTGTCGGGTAAGTTTGGCAAAGATCTTATTTCTATTCCAAAATTAATCAGGAAAGTTGACAATTATGCTAAAAAAATAGGGATTACTTTTCATGTGGGCTCTCAGTGTATGCATCCCAGGGCTTTTGAGATTTCTATTCAATCAGCTAGGGAAATTATCGCTAAGACTGGAGTTAGCCTAAGCTATTTTAATGTGGGTGGTGGGTTCCCATCTATGTACCCTGGTATGATTCCACCCAGTTTGGATTTATACTTTTCAGCTATTCATCATTCTTTTTCAAAACTTGATAACCATGAAAACATACAATTACTTGCCGAACCTGGTAGGGCATTGGTGGCTGAGTGTATGTCACTCATCGTTCGAGTAGAACTTCGTAAAGATAAGAAGTTATACATTAATGAAGGGACCTATGGGGGGTTGTTTGATGCAGGTACCCCACGTTTTATTTTTCCATCTAAGCTTATTTCCAATAAAACTTTTGGGTTTTCTGACTTACTGCCGTTTAGTTTATACGGACCAACCTGTGATTCTTTGGATTATATGCCCGGGCCGTTCCATTTACCTTTTTCTATCCAAGAAGGGGACTATATTGAAATTGGTCAGATGGGAGCGTATGCTCGATCACTAACAACGAGTTTTAATGGTTTTTCACCAGCCAAGGAAATGATCAATGTTATTGATCCCCCATTAATGAGTATGTATGAATAAATTATATTAAGAGGTAGCCATGGATAATTCTAAATTAGATCAATCATCTGCTAAAAAAAAGCTTTTGGATAAACCAGTTAAGCATGTAGATATAACGTCTTTCGATGCCAGGCCTATTATCCAATCCATGAGTCATATGTCCTTTACCTCACGAGATTTAGCCAGAGCTTCTGATATTTTTGATAAAATGTTACAAGATGATGAGTGTTCTATTATCTTGTCATTAGCCGGCTCTACTTCAGCGGGTGGGTGCATGCAAATCTACTCTGATTTAATCAAATACAATATGATTGATGCGGTGGTTGCCACGGGAGCTTCTATCGTTGATATGGATTTTTTTGAAGCCATGGGTTTTAAGCACTACCAGGGAAACCCGCATGAAGATGATAAAAAGCTACGAGGATTATACATTGATCGTATTTATGATACTTACATTGATGAAGAGGACCTTCAGGCTTGTGACCATGCTATTTTAGAAATCGCTAATAGTCTAGAAAAAAGGCCTTATAGCTCACGTGAATTCATTTATGAAATGGGCAAGTGGTTAGCTAACGGCAAGGCTAAAAAGAAAGGCTCATTAGTTGAAATGGCTTATCAGAATAATATACCGATATTTTGCCCAGCGTTCACAGATTCATCGGCCGGGTTTGGGTTGGTTAAGCATCAAGTTGATAACCCTGGCAACCATATGACGATAGACTCAATCAGTGACTTTAAAGAGCTGACTGAGGTCAAGATCAAGGTAGGAACAACTGGGTTATTAATGATTGGCGGGGGTGTTCCGAAAAACTTTGTTCAAGATACGGTTGTTTGTGCAGAAATCTTAGGAAAAGAGGTTGAAATGCATAAATATGCAATACAAATTACCGTCGCTGATTCACGCGATGGGGCTTGCTCTAGTTCAACATTGAAAGAAGCTTGTTCATGGGGCAAAGTCGACACAGTTTATGAACAAATGGTGTATGCTGAGGCAACCTCTGTACTGCCTTTACTTATTAGTGATGCCTACCATAGAGGTTCATGGAAAAAACGCCCAAGAAAAGTATCGATCTAAGTTCCATAGAGCCGAGTTTTAAGGGTCTTTTAGGTATGGGGAAAGATTCTCCGATACAAGAACTGTTTAATTATGACTCCTTGGAGGATTTAGGAGCGAGGCTTACTCTAGTCAATCATGGGGTTAACAAACTAGCTAAAAAAGAAATTGCTAGCAGAGTACCAACCATAAAGTCTGTGGTTGTTGGTGGTAATCATACAATGTTATTAGCTAAAACCTATAAAGTTAAAGAAAAGTAACCTTATGAAAAACAACTAAGCCCTAAATAGTCATAATCTATTGTTAATAAGTAAAAAATAAATTTTTATACTATAATTAAAGTACAATGATTAATGAGGGGTTATTATGCCAAAATCAGAGGATAAGTCAGAGAAAAAGTTAAAAGCAGGTGTTCAAGAGTCTAAGAATGAAGGGGATCCTAGCAATAAAGCAAAAGCAAACAAGATGAACTATTTTGAACCACTTTCTCGTATGGGAGAAGAAAGTGGCAAATTAGCTAGTGGCCAATTAGGCCCGATGAAACTTGTGTTGAAAGCCATGTCATTAAAAGATAGAGGAAAGCTTGCTCAAGTAAGCAAGTGGCATAAGGAGCAAACAACGAATGAACTTAATACAAGAGTTCCAAAAATACAATCTGTGGTAGTAGGTTCTACATATACGATGTTATTAGTTAATACATGGCCAGATCATGTTAAGAAAACAGAGGAAAATATGAAGGTGAGGCTCTATGCCTGTGGTTGGAATTGTGAAGGGCAATTTGACTTGGGTGATATAATAAGCGGAAAGAAATGGACTGAAGTGACTATCCCGGAAGGATTTGAGATAGAAAAGGTGATAGATGGAGGTTGGCATACCTTTTTAAAAGGAAAAGATGTAAATGGTGAAGATAGGCTCTATGCCGGGGGTCATAGTACTACTGGACAATTAGGCTTGGGTAATATGTATAGAACTGGATTTACCAAAGTACCTCTGCCAGCAGGGTTTAAGATAGAAAAGGTGATATGTGGGAAATATTTGAGTTTTCTAAAAGGAAAAGATGAGAGTGGAGAAATTAAGCTCTATGGTTGTGGTTATAATCCTTTTGGACAATTAGGCTTGGGTGATAGGATGAGGATACATGAATTTACCGAAGTACCTCTGCCAGTAGGGTTTACGTTAGAAGAGGTGGTGGCTGGATATGATTCTACCTATGTTAGAGGAAAAGATCAGGGGGGTGAAGATGAGCTTTATGCCGCAGGTGCTAATTATGATGGACAATTAGGCTTAGGTCATGTCACGACTAGAAAGGAATTTACCAAAGTACCTCTGCCAGAAGGGTTTAAAATAGAAAAGATGATAGCTGGACAGGGTGATATCTTAATTAAAGGAAAAGATGAGAGTGGTGACGTTAAGCTCTATGGCTCGGGTTTAAATTGGGGCATGGAACTAGGTTCGGGTGATAATGAGAATAGAAATTATCTGACTGAAGTTCAGCTGCCTAAAGGTTTTACGGTAGAAAAAGTCATAGCTGGACGTAATCATAGCTTTCTAATAGGAAAAGGTAAGGATGGTGAAGATAAGCTTTATGCCTGTGGTTCGAATCAGTATGGACAATTAGGCTTGGGTCATTTTGATGATAGACATCAATTTACTGGTGTTAATGTGGGTGTTTTAGGCTTGATCAAAGAAGAAATTAGAATTCAAGATAATCAAACTTATCTTGACGGAGTGGATTCTGAAGGCCAAGATAAGACATATGCTTGTGGTGAGGATATAGGTTATAATTTTCAAGAAGTAAGCAATCAACAAAATCAATGTTCTATGACATATTAACGGGCTTGAATCTTTTTGATCTGCGTAATTTTTTGAGTAGAGCTAAATAGACTGAAGGTTCATACAAGGATAGATT
>MPMF02018372.1_pt1 | contig 47219 bp, 34 predicted proteins | sample 1617271 | NCBI WGS metagenome assembly MPMF02 (sample SAMN05944812, study PRJNA350692) | marine metagenome | biome: marine; feature: ODZ; material: water; isolation source: 120 m water sample prefiltered with 30 um filter, filtered on to 0.2 um... | place: Pacific Ocean | collected 2012-04-09... | reverse complement strand
CTCCCTCCAAGCCCGGCGCGTGACGCTCCCTCCAAGCCCGGCGCGTGACGCTCCCTCCAAGCCCGGCGCGTAACGCGCCCTCCAAGCCCGGCGCGTGACGCTCCCTCCAAGCCCGGCGCGTAACGCGCCCGAGTCGAATCAAACGCCGCGCTTGTGCTGCTGCGACAGGCCCGCGCGTTCGGGCTCGGCTACGGCACCGCGCGCGATGGCGCGGTCGCCGAAGCGATCGCGGATCTCATCGAGCGCCCGGTTGAGGCTCCGGCGGGGCGAGTTCACGGCCGACTCCGCGAAGAGATCGAGTTGCCCGGCCGAGCGCAAACGGAGATTGGTGGCGCCGACACCCAGCAGCCGCACGGGTTCGCGCAGAGCCGCCCGGTCGAGAAGACGACTGCCCGTGCGAGACAGGACCGCCCCGTCGTCGGTGGCCTCGGGCAACGTCTCGCGGCGCGTCAGCAGGGGATAACCCCGCGGCCCGGCCTTGCGCCGGCGTGCCAGTTTGAGCTTCACGACCACCGTGCGCGCGACGAGTGCGTCGCGCCGCAGTCGACGCGCCACGGCTTCGGCATGGGCGACCAGGGTCGCCTCGAGCACCTCCCGGTCCGAGACGTCGTGCCGAAAAGTATTCTCCTCGCTGTAGGACACAGGCTCACGCCACGGTGCGACCTCTCGGAGATCGTCTCCCCGCGCAAGCCGCGCCAACTCGAGGCCCCAGCGTCCCAACTCGCGCTCGATGCGCTGTGGCTCCACCCGCGCCAGCTCGCCCACGCTGTGGATCCCGCGCGCCGCCAGACGCTCGCGTGCGACGGGGCCCACGCCCCAGATCCGCCCGACCGGAAGCGGCTCGAGGAACTCCCGCACCCGGTCGGGAGACACTTCGAGGAGGCCGTCGGGCTTCGCGAGGTCGCTTGCGATCTTCGCCACCATCTTGATCGGCGCGATTCCGACCGAGACCGCCAGCTCCGTCTCGTCGCGCACCGCCGCGCGCAGTCTGCGTCCCACCTCGAGGGGCGGGCCGAAGAGGCGCTGCGTGCCGGTGAGGTCGAGAAAAGCCTCGTCGAGCGAGAGCCCCTCGACAAGGGGGCTAAAGCGGCGGAAGACCTCGAAGATCCGCTTCGACTCGTCGGCGTAGCGGCGCATGTCGCCCCGCACGAAGATTGCTTCCGGACACAGAGCGCGCGCCTGCACTGTCGGCATGGCCGAATGAACACCGAAACGGCGTGCCTCGTAGCTCGCCGCCGAGACGACGCCACGTTCGCTGGTACCCCCCACGACGACCGGCCGGCCCCGCAGCTCAGGACGGTTGCGCTGCTCGACGGACGCGTAGAAAGCGTCCATGTCGGCGTGCAGGATGACCCGCATCAACTCTCGAGTGTACCGCGATGTTACCCTGCGCACGTGGTGAATACCGACGCAGAGACACGAACCGATCCGGGTCCCGCGGCCGGCGTCCGCTGGGATCTCTCCGACCTCTACACCGGGCCCGACGACCCGGAAATCGACCGCGACCTCGACGCGGCCATGGAGGACGCACAGCGCTTTGCGGAGGAGTACCGGGGCCGCATCGCCGAACTCTCACCCGAGGCCCTGGCAAGCGCCGTCGATGCGCTCGAGAAAATCCACGAACGCGCGACGGCCGCCGCTGCCTTCTCGCAGCTCATCTTCGCGGCGGACACTGCGACGCCGCGCCACGGCGCGCTGCTCCAGCACGTCCAGGAGCGCTGCACGGCGCTCCGCACCACCCTGCTCTTCTTCCAGCTCGAGTGGGTGAAGCTCGAAGACGCGCCGGCCACCGCGCTCCTCGACGCCCCCCCCCTCAGTGGACGGCGACATTTCCTCGCGGCGCTGCGCCGCTACCGCACGCACGTGCTTTCCGAGCCGGAGGAACGCATCCTCGAGGAGAAGACCAACACCGGCGGTCGCGCCTTCAGTCGCTTCTTCGACGAACTCGTCGCCGCCATGCGCTTCCGCATCTCCGGGCCCGACGGCACGACCCGGGAGCTCGGCGAAGAGGAAGTGCTCGCCCTGCTCTACCACACCGACCGCGACCAGCGTCGGGCGGCCGCCGATTCGCTGACACAGGGCCTGCGCGCCAACGCGCGCCCGCTCACTTTCGTATTCAACACGCTCGTTCAGGACAAGGCCGTCGACGACCGGTTGCGCGGCTACGCGCAGCCGATTGCCGCGCGAAACCTCGCCAACGAGATCGAAGACGAGAGCGTCGACGCGCTGCTCGAAGCCTGCGTCGGCCATTATCCGCTGGTTGTGCGCTACTACCGCCTGAAGGCGCGGCTCCTCGGTCTCGAGCGCCTGGAGGACTACGACCGTTACGCTCCGATCGGAGTCGACACGGGTGCGATCGGCTTCGACGAGGCGCGTCAGATCGTCCTCGCTGCCTACGGAGACTTCGCGCCTGAACTCGAGAGGGCGGCGACGCGCTTCTACGAGGGGCGCTGGATCGATGCAGAACTGCGCCCCGGCAAGCGTGGCGGTGCCTTCTGCGCCTCCACGGTTCCGGACGCACACCCCTACGTGATGCTCAACTACACCGGGAACCTGCGCGACGTCATGACCGTCGCCCACGAGATCGGCCACGGAGTGCACCAGTACCTGGCGCGGGAGAGGGGGCTCTTCGAACAGGACACGCCCCTCACCATGGCGGAGACAGCGAGCGTCTTCGGCGAGATGCTGGTCTTCCGGCGCCTCGTCCGCACGGAGCGCGACCCGAAGATGCGCCTCGCGCTGCTGTGCGGAAAGCTCGAGGACGCCTTCGCGACCGTGTTCCGCCAGGTGGCGATGACCCGGTTCGAAGAGAGCCTGCACGAAGCGCGCCGCACCGAGGGCGAGCTTGCGATCGAGCGCATCAACGCGCTGTGGATGGACGCCAACCGGCCGATGTTCGGCGATTCCGTGAACCTGCGAGACGATTACGGCTGGTGGTGGCTCTACATCCCGCACTTCGTGCACTCGCCCTTCTACTGCTACGCCTACGCCTTCGGCGAACTGCTGGTGTTGGCGCTGCTGCACCGCTACGACGAGGAAGGCGACGACTTCGTCCCGCGCTACCTGGACCTGCTGCGCGCCGGCGGCTCCGACACCCCTCACGCGCTGCTGGCCCGCGTGGGCCTCGACATCACCGACCCGGGCTTCTGGAACGGAGGCCTGCAACTGCTCGAAGACCTGGTGACGGAAGCCGAGGCGCTGGCGGCGGCGGACTAGGCAGAGCGCGAGACCGGCGCGGGCGCGCCCGATCGCGAGGGCCCCGCACCCATTGCCGGAAGGCGAACAAAAGACGAAACTCCGGGGCCGTGTCCCCCTGTCCCGACGACTACGTCGAGCTGCGCTGCCGCAGCGCCTTTTCCTTTCTCGACGCCGCCTCGACCCCCGAGGACCTGGTCACCCGGGCCGCCGACCTCGGGCACGCGAGCCTCGCGCTCGGTGACCGCGATGGCCTCTACGGCGCACCGCGCTTCCACCGGGCAGCGCGGGCAGCGGGCGTGCGGGCGCGCGCCGGCGCCGAGCTGACCCTGGCCCCTGGAAGCGGACTGCCGCGGCTCCTGCTGTTGTGCGAGTCGCGAACCGGCTACCGCAACCTCTGCCGGCTGCTGACGCGCGCCCACGAGGGCGGCGAAAAGGGCACGGCACAAGTCGACTGGAACACCGTCGAGGAACACGCCGCCGGCCTCACGGCTCTTGCGCGCGGTGATGCGGAGCTCACACCCGAGGGGCTCGAGCGCGCGCGGACGCACTTCCCCGGGCGCCTGTGGGTAGACGTCTCGCGCACGCTCGAGCGCGCGGGCGAAGCGGCCGCGCGCCGCGCCGCAGCACTGGCCGAGGACCGCCGGGTGCCGGTAGCCGCCAGCGGCGACGTGCGCCACGCGCGGGCCGAGGACCGCCCGCTCTTCGACGCGCTCACCTGCCTGCGTCACAAGACCCACCTCGACCGGGCCGGACGGCTGCTCGCCCCCAACGCTGAGCGCCACCTGCGCACCCGGGAGGAAACCCTCGCCCGCTTCGCCGATCGGCCCGAGTGGATCCGCGCCACGCGCGCCGTTGCCGAGCGCTGCGCGTTCACGCTCGAGGACCTGGGCTACCGCTTCCCCGAATACCCGGTGCCTCGCGGCGAAACCCAGGCATCCTGGCTGCGGCGCCTCACCACCGAGGGCGCCGTGCGGCGCTACGGACATCCGCTTCCCGGGCGGGTGCGCGCGCAGCTCGACCACGAGCTCGCAGTCATCGAAAAACTCGAGCTCGCGGGCTACTTCCTGATCGTCGACGACATCGCCCGCTTCGCCCGGCAGCACGGCATCCTGTGCCAGGGTCGGGGCTCCGCCGCCAACAGCGCCGTCTGCTACGCGCTCGGCATCACGGCCGTCGACGCCGTGGGCATGGAGCTCCTCTTCGAGCGCTTCCTGTCCGAAGAACGCGGCGAGTGGCCGGACATCGATCTCGACCTCCCGTCGGGCATGCCGCGCGAAGAAGTGATCCAGTACGTCTTCGGAAAGTACGGCGCACACGGCGCCGCCATGACGGCCGTGGTGATCAGCTACCGCACGCGCATGGCGGTGCGCGAGATGGGCAAGGTGCTCGGCATCGAGCCGGACGCCCTCGAGCGCCTCTCTCGCGTGGTCTCGACACTCCAGCACCGCGAGGACCTGGACGAGCTGCGCGAACTCCTGCGCCAGGGCGGCGTCGACCCGGACGCGCCGCGGGTCATGCGGCTCCTCGAGCTGGTGAACCGGGTGCGCGGGCTCCCGCGGCACCTGGGCCAGCACACCGGAGGCGTGGTGATCGCCGCCGGCCGCCTCGACGAGGTGGTCCCCATCGAGCCCGCGGCGATGACCGACCGCCGCGTCGTGCAGTGGGACAAGGACGACTGCGCCGACCTCGGCATCATCAAGATCGACCTGCTCGGCCTCGGCATGCTCCGCGCCCTCGACGAGACGATGCAGCTGGTGCGCGACGTCGAGGGCAAGCCCTTCGACCTGGCCCACGTCCCACCCGACGACCCCGAGACCTACGCGATGATCCGGCGCGCCGACACCATCGGCACCTTTCAGATCGAAAGCCGGGCCCAGATGGCGACGCTCCCGCGCATGAAGCCCGAGCGCTTCTACGACCTGGTCGTCGAGGTGGCCATCATCCGTCCCGGCCCCATCGTCGGACAGATGCTGAACCCCTACCTGAGGCGGCGCGCCGGCCGCGAGCCGGTGCGCTACCCGCACCCGTCGCTCGAGCCCGTCCTGAAACGCACCCTCGGCGTCCCGCTCTTCCAGGAACAACTGCTGCGCATCGCCATGGTCGCGAGCGGCTTCACGCCCGGGGAGGCAGAAGAGCTGCGCCGGGCCATGGGCTTCAAGCGCTCGGTCGAGCGCATGGAACACATCCAGGCGCGCTTGCGGGCCGGCATGACGGAGCGCGGCATCGTCGGCGAAGCCCAGGAAGAACTGGTGCGCGGCATCCAGTCGTTCGCGCTCTACGGCTTTCCCGAGTCGCACGCCGCTTCGTTCGCGCTGATCGCCTACGCCTCCGCCTACCTGAAGTGCCACCACCCGGCGTCGTTCCTGGTGGGGCTGCTCGACGCGCAACCCATGGGCTTCTACCACCCGGCGACGCTGGTCAAGGATGCCCAGCGCAGCGGGGTCGAGGTGCGGCCCATCGACGTGGCGCGCAGCGCCTGGCACTGCAGCCTGGAGCCCCGCTCCTCCGGGCACCCCGCGGTGCGCCTCGGGCTCCGCTACGCAACCGGGCTGCGCGAGGAAACCGGACTGCGCATCGAAACGGCGCGGCCCTTCCGGGACGTGGCCGATCTCGCCGCCCGCACCGCGCCACGCGCCGACGAGCTCGACGGTCTGGCCGAACTCGGTGCACTGGCCGGCACCGACCCGGCGGCCCGCACCCGGCGCTCGGCGCTCTGGCAGGTCGCAGCCCTCGAGCGCGACCCCACGTCGCTATTCGCCGGACGCCCACTGCCCGAATCCAACTCACCGCTCGACGAGCTCTCGCCCTTCGAGGAGACCCTGACCGACTACCGCCGCAGCGGCGTCACCGTCGGTCCGCACGTCATGGCCCACCTGCGCGGCGCCCTCGCGCAGCGCGGCGTGCTCCCAGCGGCTGCCCTGCGCGATGTGCCCGACGGGCGCCACGTGCGCACCGCGGGCTTCGTGATCGTGCGCCAGCGTCCCGGCTCGGCCGGCGGATTCTGTTTTCTCACCCTCGAGGACGAGACCGGCACCTCGAACGCCGTGCTCACCCCGAAGCAGTTCCTGCGCTTCCGCGTGCCGCTGCACACCTCTTCCATCGTGGAACTGGCCGGACCGATCCAGAACGTGGACGGTGTGATCCACGTGCGAGTGAATGAACTCGAACCCCTGGCCACCCGCGAAGGGTTGCCGGACTCACACGACTATCGCTGACCCCTCACGTGGGCCAGCACCCGCGCCGCAACCTGGTCGGGCGTAAAGCCGAAATGGGCCGCCAAATCCTTGAGCGGAGCCGAGGCACCGAAGCGGTCGATCCCGTACACGAGCCCATCGCCCCCCACCAGCTGCCGCAGGCTCTCGCCCCGCGCAGCTTCGAGCGCGACGACCGGCACCCCGTTTCGGGGAATGAGCCGCTCGCGATAGGCCTCGGGCTGGTCCAGGAAGAGCGACGAGCAGGGCAGCGACACGATGCGCGCCGGAATGCCCTCAGCCCGCAATTTCTCACCCGCCTCGCAGGCGAGCTGCACCTCGGAGCCCGTCGCCACGAGCACGACTCCCGTCGCGTCACCCGGATCCTGCACCGCATAACCACCGCGCCACACGTCCTCGGGATGGAACGCCGCCTTGCGCTCGAAGGCCTGCACCTTTTGGCGCGAGAGCGCGAGCAATGCCGGACCCGCCGTGTGCTGTGCGATCCATGCCCAGGCCATCGCAGTTTCGACACCGTCGGCCGGGCGCCACACCGTGAGCCCCGGCATGGCGCGCAGCGCATCGAGATGCTCGATCGGCTGGTGCGTCGGACCGTCTTCGCCCAGGAAGATCGAGTCGTGGGTGAAGACGAAGACGGAGGGTACGCCCATCAACGCCGCCAGCCGCAGCGAAGGCCGCGCATAGTCACTGAAGATCAGGAACGTTCCGCAGTAGGGCCGGAAGGTCCCGTCGAGCGCGATTCCATTGCTGACGGCGCCCATGGCGTGCTCGCGCACGCCGAAGTGGATGTTCGAGCCCGCGAAAGGATCGTCGCCCTGGCCGACGAAACCGCGCTCCTTCAGGTTCGGCGGCGCTCCCGAGCCGGCGAGGTCAGCGGAGCCGCCGACGAACCACGGCGCCACGGCCGCGAGCCGCTCCAGCGCCTTGGCACCGTGCTTTCGCGTGGGCTCGTCCACGCCGTCGAGGCCATCCGAGAGGATCTCGCCCAGGTTTTCCGGCAGGCGCTTCTCACGCGCTGCGTCCCAGGCAGCCGCGCGCTCCGGGGCCGCCAACCGCCAGCGCCCGAACGCAACGTTGCGCTCGGCGGCTTCTGCCTTTTTTTCCTCGATCCGGGCACCGAGCCACGCGCGCACGTCGTCGGGAACCAGAAACGACGGCTCGAGGGGCCAGCCGAGCGCTTCCTTGGTGAGCTTCAGCTCTTCCGCACCGAGCTTCTCGCCGTGCGCCTTCGACGTGCCGGCCCTGTGGGGACTGCCGTAGCCGATGGTCGTCCTCGTGATCACGAGCGACGGCCGGTCGGTTTCTCCACGCGCCGCTTCGAGTGCGGCGCGCAACCCCCGCCAGTCTTCACCATCCACCTGCTCGACATGCCAACGCTGCGCATCGAATCGCTTCGCCACGTCCTCGCTGAACGAGACATCCGTCGGGCCATCGATCGTGATGCGATTGTCGTCGTAGAGATACACCAGGTTTCCGAGGCCCAGGTGCCCGGCAAGCGAGCCCGCCTCCGAGGAGATGCCCTCCATCAAGTCGCCATCGCCCACGATCCCGTACACGAAGTGGTGCCCCGGACCCTGGTCGCCCACCGCGAAACGCGAACGCGCCATGCGCCCCGCGAGCGCCATGCCTACACCGTGACCAAAGCCCTGACCGAGCGGACCCGTCGTCACCTCGACGCCCGGCGTGTCGCCGTACTCGGGGTGGCCCGGCGTCTTCGAACCGAGCGTGCGGAAGTTCACGATGTCGTCCAACGACAGGTCGTAGCCGAACAGATGCAGCAGCGAGTAGAGAAGCATCGAAGCGTGACCGTTCGAAAGCACGAAACGGTCTCGCAACGGCCAACTCGTGTCGGCTGGGTCGAAGCGAAGGTGGTGGTCCCACAATTCGAGGGCGACACGCGCCAGGCCCATCGGCGCGCCAGGGTGCCCGCAGCCGGCGTGTTCGATCGCGTCGGCGGACAGGAAACGGATGGTGTTCTCTACGCGTTCGCGCAGGGCGTCGCTCGGTTCGCTCATCATTTCTCCGACGGAGGCTCTGGGGAGCGGAGGACTGGGGGCAGAGTACAGCGAGACGGCCGGACCCGAAACCGCCCGTTCACAAACCGCGTTCGGTTCTCTCCAGGAAATTGAACCAACCCGACTCACCGTTTTCCGAGTCGTCGAGCCAGACCGAGCGCAGGACGTAGCGCCCAGCCACCTCGCGAACGTATTCGGGGGGCAGCGCGATGCCCGGCGGCCGTGTCGGCCGCACCTCTCGCGTGAACATGAAGAAGGTCGGGTCCCGATCGAAAAGACGGGCGAGGTCACGCCGGTCGTGACCCGCGTAGTCCTCCCCAACCGCGTGCTCTCGTGCGCCCTGGTGTGCAATCTCCGGGTCGACCAGGCCGTGCGCCCCATAGACGCGCAGCCCGGAGTACCAGCCGAGAGCTCCGATGGCGTCGGTCGCCACGCTGTCTTCCGGGCTCTGGGCGCGCTTGGCAAAAAGTGAGGCGAGGCTCGTGAGCCGCGCCACGTGCCAGCGCTCGGTCAGCACCCCGCGATAATTGCCGTGCATGCGCGACGGCACGTCGAATACGAGGGCCTCGAGGGGTGTCGATTGGAGAAGTGTGCCGAGGAAGCCGCAGCCGATGGCCGCCACGGCGACGCTGCGCGCCCCCTGCGATCGAAGCTCGACCCCGCGGACTAGCGCGCGCAGGGCCGCCGCCAGCAAGAGAGCGAGGGGAGGCAGGATCGGAACGAAGAATCGATAGAACGCCATGTAATCCCCGCCCAGCGCGACGACAGAGGCCGTCCACACGAGCGAAACCACAGCGCACGCGGGAAGCAACGGGTGACGCCGCCAGGCCGGATCGACGCGCAGGCGCGGGATCGCGAGCAGCAGTGCCGGAAGCCACGGCAGCCCGAAGTGCAGCAGGAAATAACCGACGTAGCGCGCGCCGCGCCCGGCCTGAGCGATCCCCCCCCCGGTCTTGGCGTAATACGTGTTGGGAAGCGGGTAGCCGAAGTAGCTCCACCGCCAGGCGAAATAGCCCGCAAACAACAGCCCAGCTACCCCGAGGGCCGAGACCAGTACCCCACGTCGCTTGCCGCCGAGAGCCGCGAAGGGCGCCGCGAGGACAGCGACGAGCACGCCTTCGGGGCGAGTCAGCGCTGCGAGGAGCACGGCAGCAGCAAGCGCGATCGCGTCGGCACTGCGGGCATCCGCCGCGAAACGCGCCGCGTGGAAGAGCGCGAGCATCACCAGCAGCGCAAAGAGACTCGTCTCGAGCCCGGCGTCCGCCCAGGCGGCGAAGCAACCCGAAACCGCGAGCAGCCCGACCGGCACCAGCGACGCACCCCGGCTCCAGCCCAAGCCAACCCGCGCGGCGCGGGCGACCAGGGCGAGCGTCGCGAAGGCGGCGAGCACGCCGACGGCCCGCGCTGCGGTGGGCACATCGACACCGATCGCGTCGAATGCGGCAGACAAGAGCACCCAGAGAAAGTTCGTGTAGCCCTCGACCGGCGGCTCTCCCAGGTTCCACACCAATCCCCGGCCTGCAGCCAGATGGCGGCCGTAGCGGAAGCTGATGAAGGCATCCTCGGCCAGACCGCGCAGCCACCAGACGTGGAGCGCGAAGAGGACGGCGAGGGCGCCAGCGGCCGCGCTCCATTCCTTCCGGCTCATGGCGGAAGCATTGCACATCGCTCACGGTTCCAAGCCTTGGAAGCCGATCTCCGACGTGTTTCACTGCGTGCGGTGCGTCCGCTTTACGTCACCGCCGTCCTGTTGACACTGCTGGGGACTGGCTGCCTCGAAGACTGGGGCGAGCCCCCGAAGGCAGACTGGTCTCCGGCCTCGGCACCGGCGCGCCACGTGGCCGAAACCCGGGAGCCCTGCCGCGAGCGCCACCCGGAGCGAGCCGCCTGGTTCGGCGACCTCCACGTGCACACGGCGCTCTCGATGGACGCCTGGATCCGCGACACGCGGACCACACCGGACGCGGCCTATCGCTTCGCCAAGGGCGAGCCCGTCGCCACCGGGCCGCTCGGTGCCGACGGACGTCCGACCGTGATGCGGCGCCTCGCGCGTCCCCTCGATTTCAGCGGCGTGACCGACCACGCCGAGTACCTGGCGGAGGTGGCGCGCTGCACCCGGAGCGACAGCGACGTCTTCGACAGCACGCGCTGCCGTCTCTATCGCGGCGAAACCGAGCTTCCGATTCCGGGCATGAGCCGGCTGGCCCGGCGAATGCTCGGCCTCTCCGGGTGGGGCCGCCCGGGTGGACTGTGCGGCGACGGGCACCGCGTGTGCCGGGACACCCTGGTCTCCGTCTGGGGCGAGATCCGGGACGCCGCCGAGCGCCACTACGACCGCAGCCCGCAATGCAGCTTCACCACCTTCGTGGCGTACGAGTGGAGCTACTCGCCGGGCCGCAGCAAGGTGCACCGCAACGTGGTCTTCCGAAACGCGTCGGTGCCGGAGCTTCCCTTCTCCTGGATCGACACGCCGACCGAAGAGGCACTCTGGACGCGCCTGCGCGCCGAGTGCAACGAGAGCGGCTCGGGCTGCGAGGCCCTCGCCATTGCCCACAATCCAAATCTCTCGAACGGGCGCAGTTTCGAGATCTTCTGGCGCGGCGCCCCGCTCGAAGAGCAGCGCCGGCTCGCCGCCTTGCGTGCGCAGATGCAGCCACTCGTCGAAATGATGCAGATCAAGGGGGAGTCGGAGTGCCGCAACGGCTTTCCGGGCGTAGCCGGCGGCCCGGACGAACTCTGCGAATTCGAAAAGATCCGCGACCTCGCAGCGCCCGAGACCTGCGCCGAGGGTGCGACGGGCTCCGGCGCCATGCGCGGTAATGGTTGCGTGTCGCGGCTCGACTATGCGCGTTACGCGCTCGTCGAGGGTTTGCGCGAAAAGTCTCGGATCGGCGTGAACCCGCACCGTTTCGGACTCATCGGCAGCACCGACGGCCACCGCGGCGCACCCGGTGACGTCGCCGAGACGGCGCCCATCGCCGCCGCCGGCGCCGGGCTCTGGACACCCGAGCTTCGGCTCGGACCGGAGCGCAGCTTCGCCGGAGCGACCGCGGCACACCGCAATCCCGGTGGACTCGTCGGCCTATGGGCCGAAGAGAACACCCGCGACGCGCTCTTCGACGCAATGCAGCGCCGCGAAACCTTCGCCACCAGCGGCCCGCGCATCCGGCCGCGCTTGTTCGCCGGCTGGGAACTCGCCCGCAACCTCTGCGATTCACACGATCTCGTGACTCGCGCCGACGCGACCGGTGTCCCGATGGGCGGCGTGCTCCCGCCACAGCCATCCCCGGGTGAAAGACCCGTCTTCGTCGCGAGCGCGCTGCGCGACCCCGGCACCCGCGAAGAGCCCGGCGGCCTGCTCCAGCGCATCCAGATCGTGAAGGGCTGGGTGGGCGACGACGCACGCTTCCACCAGCGCGTCGTCGATGTGGCGGGCAACGCCGCGAACGGCGCCGGCGTCGACCTCGACACGTGCGAGACACACGGCCCGGGCGCGCAGACTCTCTGCGGCACGTGGCGCGACCCGGACTTCGACGCGGCGAAGCCGGCCGTCTACTACGCGCGGGTCGTCGAGAACCCGAGCTGCCGCTGGCACTGGCGCGATTGCCTGACGCTCGCGCCCGAGGCGCGGCCGGCGGCGTGCAGCGACGCGACGCTTGCGAAGAAGATTCAGGAGCGGGCCTGGACTTCGCCGATCTGGTACGAGGGGGCGGGGGATTGAACGCTATCGCTGGCATCGGAAAAAGACGGAGCTGCGGCTTCGCCTCCGCCACGTCTTTTTGAACGCTATCGCTGGCATCGGAAAAAGACGGAGCTGCGGCTTCGCCTCCGCCACGTCTTTTTGAACGCTATCGCTTAGATGGTCGGGGTGGTGGGATTCGAACCCACGACGCTGACCCCCCAAAGATCAGGCTCTGGCCGCTGAGCTACACCCCGACCGTAGCGGGCATTCTAGCGCGCCATGGGCGACCTCAGGCCGGCCGAATCGGTGCGAAGACCTGCGTCTCGAGCCAGTCGACGAGATCGTGCAGGGTCTCGGGGCGGATCTCGTGGCCCATGCCGTACTCGCGGTAGGTGGTCGGAACGCCCAGGCCGAGGAGCGCGTCCCGCGACTGCTGACCCATGGCGACCGGGATCATGGGGTCTTCGGTGCCGTGGCAGACGAAGGCGTGCAGGGCATCGAGGCCCGGACTGCCCGCCACCCGCGCTGCGAGCGGATCGGGCAGCCACGACGAGAGCGCCGCGAGACCCGCGAAGCGCTGGGGGGCGCCGAGGGCCAGGTCGTAGGCCATCACGCCGCCCTGACTGAAGCCGAGCACGACGAGCTTCCCCATATCGACGGGATAGGCGGCGACCGCAGCGTCCAGAAAGTGCGCCGCGGCGGCGCGGCCCTCGTCGAAGGCCGCCGGGTCGGGCGGCCCGCCGCTCGTGATCGGGAACCAGCCATAGCCCTGCGCCCCGCCCCCGGTGTCGAGCACCACCGGACCCTGAGGGCAGAGCACGAGCGCCTCGCCGCCGTGCAGATACGGGGCGAGCCCCAGCAGGTCGTGCGCGTTGGCCCCCCAGCCATGCAGGGCAATGACCGTCGGGAACGGACCCTCCCCCGCCGGCACGTGCGCTGCGTGCATCAGCTCCATGGGCGCGCAGCCTAGCAGCCCGGCCGGCGCACAGGTCCGGTCCGCTATCTTCCCCCAGCCGTGGCTTCCGACAGAACGCTACTCGACAAAGTCTGGGACGCGCACACTGTGCGCGAACTCCCGAGTGGACAGACCCAACTCTTCATCGGGTTGCACCTGATCCACGAAGTCACGAGTCCCCAGGCCTTCGCCATGCTGCGCGAGCTGAAGCTCCCGGTTCGCTTCCCGGAACGCAGCTTCGCGACCGTCGACCACATCATCCCGACCGATACCCAGGCCCGGCCGCTCGCGGACGCCCTGGCCGAGCAGATGCTGGTGGCCCTCGAGCACAATACCCGCGACGCGGGCATCGCCTTCTTCGAGCCCAGCGACAGCCGGCAGGGCATCGTCCACGTGATCGGCCCCGAACTGGGGCTCACGCAGCCGGGCATGACCATCGCCTGCGGCGACAGCCACACCTCGACCCACGGCGCCTTGGGCGCCGTCGCCTTCGGCATCGGGACCAGCCAGGTGCGCGACGTGCTCGCCACCCAGTGCCTGGCCATGGCACGGCCGAAGCTGCGGCGCATCGACGTCACCGGAAAGCTCGCGGCCGGCGTCTACGCCAAGGACGTGACCCTCACCATCATCCGCCAGCTCGGCGTGAAGGGCGGCGTGGGCTTCGCCTACGAGTACGCGGGCCCCGTGATCGACGCCATGACGATCGAGGAGCGGCTGACGGTGTGCAATATGTCGATCGAAGGCGGCGCGCGCTGCGGCTACGTGAACCCCGACGAAGCCACCATCGACTACCTGCGCGGCCGCGAATACTCACCCACCGGCGACGCCTGGGAGCGGGCTGCCGCACACTGGCGCGCCGTGGCCAGCGACGCCGACGCCACCTATGACGACCGGGTCGAGATCGACGGGAACGCGTTGGCGCCGTCGGTCACCTGGGGCATCAACCCGGGCCAGAGCGTCGGCGTCGACGAGAAGCTCCCGCGGCTCGCCGATGCGCCCCGCGACGCCCAGGCCGGACTCGCGGAGGCATTCGAGTACATGGGCCTGCGGCCCGGCGAACCGATCGCCGGCACGAAGGTCGACGTCGCTTTCATTGGCTCCTGCACGAACGGGCGCATCTCGGACCTGCGGGAAGCAGCCCGCGTGGCGAAGTCCGGGAAGGTGGCGGCCGGCGTGCGCACGCTCGTCGTCCCCGGCTCCCAGGCCGTGGCGCGCCAGGCCCAGCAGGAGGGGCTCCCCGAGGTCTTCCGCACAGCCGGTTTCGACTGGCGCGAGGCGGGCTGTTCGATGTGCCTGGCGATGAATCCCGACAAGCTCGTGGGCCGCGAGGTCTGCGCCTCGTCGAGCAACCGCAACTTCAAGGGGCGCCAGGGCTCGCCGACGGGGCGCACGCTGCTGATGTCTCCGGCCATGGTCGCCGCGGCCGCGTTGAAGGGCGAAGTCGCCGATGTGCGGGAGGTGCTCTGATGCCGGGTGAGACCGTCGACCGCGTCGCGGGACGCGCCTGCGCGCTGCGCGGCGATGACATCGACACGGATCGCATCATCCCGGCGCGCTTCCTGCGCTGCGTGAGCTTCGACGGCCTCGGCGAGCACGCCTTCGCCGACGACCGCAGTCAGGCGAAAGGCGACCACCCGCTCGACGACGAGCGCTTCGCGGGCGCCGCAATCCTGGTGGTGGGACACAACTTCGGCTGCGGCTCGTCGCGTGAGCACGCACCCCAGGCGCTGCTGCGCCGCGGCTTCCGGGCCTTCGTGGGCGGCTCGTTCGCGGAGATCTTCGCGGGCAACTGCACCGCGCTCGGGCTGCCCTGTGCGACCCTCGACGACGAAGCGCGATCCGCGTTGCTGGACTCCGTGGAACTCGACCCGGCCCAGGAGGTGGTGCTCGATCTCGAGGCCTGCACGGTCCGCTCCCGCGCCGGCACCGCCCCGCTCACGATCGCCCGCGGCCCACGCCAGCAGCTCCTCGCCGGCACCTGGGACGCCACCTCGGTGCTGCTCGAAGCCAGCAGCGCCATCGAGACCACGGCGCGGAGCCTCCCGTACGTGAGCGGCTTCGAACGCTGACGTCCGGAGCCCGGCGGCTAGGGCAGCGGCCTGCGGGCGATTACGAATTCCTCGACCACCTCGCCGCCGATCAGGTGCTCCTGGATCACGCGCTCGAGCACCTCCGGTGTGCAGTCCCCATACCAGACGCCATCCGGGTAGATGAGCGCCACCGGGCCGCGCATGCAGATCTGGAGACAATTCGCCTTGGTGCGGTAGATGCCGGCATCGCCCTCCAGCCCGAGTTCTACCAGGCGCCGCTTCAAAAACTCCCACGAGGCGAGGCTCGCTTCCTTCCGGGAGCACTTGGGCTTCGTCTGGTCGCAACAGAGAAAGACGTGACGCCGGATCTTCTCGACGCCCAGGTCGTCCAGGGTCTTGCGCAGGAGCTCCTCGGACACAGGAGTCGAGCCTGCCCCAGTGCGGGCAGGGTGTCCAACGCGTGGTAACTTGGCTGGCGAAGTGCCCGCCCGAGTCCGCGGCTCCGTCCTCGCGGTCGTGCTGGTCGGCTTCGCGGTACGCCTCATCGCGTTCGCAGCCGCCGCCGACGCCCCGCTCGTACTCGATGAGGCGTCCTACCGGCTGCGGGCGGAAGCCCTGCTCGATGGCCAGGGCTTCGTCGGCTCCTACCAGAGCTGGGTGGGCCACGAAGGCCGCCCCATCGATCTGCCCCAGTACCCGGGGGCGTGGCAACCGCCGGGCCAGACGCTCTGGCTCGCCGCCGCCCTGGCACTGGGGGACCGAAGCGTCGCGGCGGCCCGCTTCGGACAGGTGCTGCTGGGCAGCCTGGCCGTCTTCCTGGTCTACCTGTTGGGGCGCGCCTGGTTCGGACACCGCCAAGGATTGGTCGCCGCCTGGCTGTGCGCGCTCTACCCGAATCTCATTGCCTACTCGCACTACCTGTGGTCCGAACCGCTCTTCACCGCCCTCCTGCTGTCGGCACTCTGGCTCGTGACGCGCCGCGCCGGAGCGCCCGGGGCCGGCGACGCCCTGGCGGCGGGCGCGCTGCTGGGCCTGGCAGCGCTCACGCGCGCGGCGGCGCTCTACATGCTCCCGCTCGTCGCCGGCTGGCTGCTCGTGGCCCGGCGCGCCCACCCCCACGCCGCCCGGCGCGCTGCGGCGCTGCTGGTCGCCGCCGCCTTCGTCGTCGTGCTGCCGTGGAGCGTGCGCAACACCCGACTCCACGACGGCTTCGTCCTGATCGAGACCAACGCCCCCTACAACCTGTGGCGCGGCAACGGCCCCGACAGCTTCGCCGGCCGCGACGACCCCGGCACAGCGCGCTACGCGTGGCCCTTCGACGGCATCCCGATCACCCCGGTCGGAAACCGCACCGCGCGCCGGCTCGTCGAAGAAACGAAGCTGGCCCTCGAAAAACCGGCACCCACGGACATCGAGATCATGCAGCATGCCCGCCGGGCCGCGAGCGAGGAAATCCGGGCAAGGCCTGGAACCTTCGTGGCGCGCATTCCCACCCGACTCGTGGACCTCTGGAATCCCACCTCCTTCCTGTTGCGCCACCTGCGGATCGGCGCCTACGGCGCAGTGCCCGCGCCGCTCGAGGCCGCGCTGTCGATCGCGTCGGTGCTGAGCTACGCCGCAGTCATGGCGTTGGCCGGAATCGGGATCTGGATGACGCGCAGGCGCCCGGAAACCTGGCTCGTGGTGCTCTTCGCGCTCCTGCTGTCGGTCATGAGCGCGGCCTCGTTCGGCCTGACGCGCTTCCGGGTTCCGTGGATGCCGCTGGCCATGCTGATGGCGGCCCTGCCACTCGCCACGCTCTGGGAGCGCCGCCGAGGCGCGGCGAGTGCGGCGGGCGTTGCCGTTGGCGCGCTCCTGCTGGCGGGATGCACCCCCAGTCCCGAGCCGGCCGGCCCCAACCTGCTGTGGGTCGTGTGGGATACCGTGCGCGCCGACCGCACCGGGCTCTACGGACACGACGCTCCCACCACACCGCACCTCGACACCTGGGCCACCAAAGGACGCGTCTTCGAAGACGTCGTCTCTCCGGCCGGCTACACGCTGCCCGCCCACGCATCGATGTTCACCGGGCTCCTCCCGAGCGAGCACTGCACGGACAACGAAAATCAGCGGCTCGACGACCGCTTCGAAACCCTGGCCGAACGACTCGACGCAGCCGGCTGGCGCACCTTCCTCTTTTCGGCGAACCCGCACGTCACCGCTTCGCCTTCGCGCAACCTGGCCCAGGGCTTCGCGACCACCGAGCACCCCTGGAGCGAGCGTTGGATCGAAGAAGCGCGGCGTCTCACGCGCGAGAAGATCGACCCCGAGGACCGCAGCAGCGAGCTTCCGGACCGACTCGAGTCCGGCGCGCTCACGGCGTGGACACTCAAGGCCAGCGGCGAACTCGCCCAGCGGGCCGTGATCGACTGGCTCGAGTCGACCGACTCCGAGCGCCCCTGGTTCGTCTTCGTCAACTACATGGAGGCGCACCGGCCCCTGATCCCCCCGCGCCGCTACCGCGAGCTGATGCTGGAGCCTGCGGCGGTGGAGCATTCCTACGCCGTGGACCGCTCCTGGCTCCCGATGTGGGAGTACACCTTCGGCCTCGGCGACTACTCCCGCGCGGAACTCGCGGTGACGCGCGCCACCTACGATGCCACGATCCGCCAGCTCGACGACCTCTTCGCAAACCTGCTGTCCGCACTCGAGGAGCGGGGATACCTGGAGGATACGGTCGTCGTGCTCACTGCGGACCACGGCGAGCTGCTGGGTGAGCACCACATGCTCGACCACCAGTACGCGCTGCACGAGCCGCTGCTGCGCGTGCCGCTCGTGATCCACGCGCCCGGCCGCGTCGAGCCGGGGCGCGAAGGGCGGCCGGTCTCGACGCTCGACCTCTTCCCCACCCTGCTCGGGCTGATGGGTCTCGACGCACCGGAAGACGGCGCGGCGAAGGACCTGCTGGCGCCCGATGCCGCGCGCACCCGGATCGCCGAAGATCCCTCGGGTGCGCGGGTGGGGCTCTCCCAGGTGCTGGCCGCCCACCCGGGCTGGAACCCCTCGCGTTTCCAGCGCAGCCAGCGGGCGCTGCTCGACGGCGACTGGAAATACCTGTGGGCCTCCGACGGGCGAGACGCGCTCTACGACCTGGGCACGGATCCCGGCGAGTTGCACGACCGGAGCGCAGAGGACCCGGAGCGCACCGCGCAGCTGCGCGCCGCGCTCGAAGCGGAGCTGTCGGCACTCGCCCGCTGCGAACCCACCGGGGAAAAAGGCCCGGAGCTCTCGCCCGAAGAGGCCAGCCTGCTTCGCGAGCTGGGCTACCTCGCACCCGAAGAGCGCGAGCCGTGAGGGGCGCCGGCCGACTCGCCCTGGCCGCGCTGCTACTCGCCTGCACCGAAGCGCCGCGGACCGAGCTCCCGAACCTCGTCGTGATCAGCCTCGACACGACCCGCGCGGACCACCTGGGACTCTACGGCTACTTCCGGGACACCTCCCCCCGACTCGACGCCTTCGCCGAGCAGGCGATCGTCTTCGAGCAGGCGTTCGCCCCGATCGCCACCACGCTCCCCGCCCACGCATCGCTCTTCACCGGTACGCACCCGCTCGAGCACGGCGTGCTCGCGAATCGGGGCCACGGGGGATCGCGCTTCGAGTCGCGGCCCGAACTGCGCTCGCTCGCAAACGTGGCGCGCGAAGCCGGCTACCGGACCGGTGCCTTCGTGAGCGCGGCGCCGCTCAAGCGCGGCAGCGGCATCGAGACGGGCTTCGAAGCCTTCGGGCAACCGGGCGCGAAGGAAGTGCTGCGGCGCGGAGACCATACCGTCGACGAAGCGCTCACCTGGCTGGCCGAGGAACCGCAGGACGAACCCTTCCTGCTGTGGGTCCACCTATTCGACGCCCACTGGCCCTTCGCCGTGCCCGCACCGGCGGAGGGGCCCTACCGCACCGACGCCGCGCTCGAGCGTTGGATCGCCGCGCGGCACATCGCTCCCGCGAGTGTGCGCGAGGGCGTCGGCGAGGAGGTGTCGCGTGTCACGCACAACGCCTACGACGCGGCGCTGCGCTTTCAGGACACGCAGCTCGGCCGGCTCCTCGACGCCCTGGAAACGCGATCGGACTGGGACCGCACGGCGGTGGTGATCGTCGGCGACCACGGCGAGGGACTCTCGCAGCACGGACACGCCGCGCACGGGCGGAGCTGGAACGAACAGCTCCGGGTGCCGCTCATCGTGCGGCTGCCGGGCGAAGCGCCGCGGCGCGTGGCCGACCTGGTCTCACTGGTGGACCTCCTGCCCACACTGATCCCGCGTCTGGGCGCGTCCGGGCTCGAACCGCTGCTGGCCCAGGCGAGCGGGCGCGACGCGCTCGCCGGCGGCTCCCGCGCGCTCGTCGCCCAGGACACGGGCCGCGTGCGCGATCGACCGGGCTACCGCTACGCCCTCACCACCCCCCGCTGGAAGTACTTCCACATCGAGGACGACGGCGCGACGACCGGCGAGGAGCTCTACGACCGCGCGTCCGATCCCTTCGAACTCGAAGACGTCGCCGCGCGCCACCCGCAGCTGGTCGCCCAGCTGCGCGAACTCCTGACGCTGCGTCTCGACCGCCAGCGCGAGCGGGGCGCGGCGCTTCGCGGCGGGGAGCCGCCGCCCGTGCGCGCGGTCGACCCCGAACTCCGAGAGCAGCTTCGCGCGCTCGGCTACGTCGACACCAAGACGCCCCCAACCACCCGCCCCAACCTGCTGGTCGTCGTCTGGGACACGGTTCGCGCGGACCGGCTTAGCCTCTACGGCCATGAGCGGGAGACCACCCCCCGGCTCGACGACTGGGCTGCCGGCGCGCGCGTCTTCGACAACGTGCTGGCGAGCGCGAGTTCCACGGTGCCGACCCACGCCTCGCTTTTCACCGGGCTCCTCCCGAGCGAGCACGGCAGTCACGCGGGCCACCAGTGGCTCGACGAAGGTCTCGACACGCTGGCCGAGCTGCTGCGTCGCGCCGGGTATCGCACCTACCTGTGGTCATCGAACCCGCACCTGAGCGCCGCGAAGAACTTCACCCAGGGCTTCGATCGGGTCGCACACCCCTGGGACGCACCAAACCGCGAGTCCGCCGAGCGCATCGTGCTCGGGAAACTGCCGGCCGGCACCCGAGGCGATGCCCTGCGCACAAAGCTCCAACGCGGCGATGCGACCTGGCCCCTCGCCTCCGCCGGCGCACTGGCTCGCGAAGACCTGGAGCGCTTCATCGCCGAGGGGGATCCCGATCAGCCCTGGTTCGCGTTCGTGAACTACATGGAGGCGCACCGCCCCTACCTGCCCCCCGAGAAGTACCGGCGCCTGTTCATGAGCGAGGCCGACGCGGAGCGTTCCCACTCGCTTCCCGACACCTGGCCCGCTGTCTGGGGACACGTCTTCGGCGTCCAGCGCCAATCCGACGCCGACCTGGAGCTCGCGGCCGCCACCTACGACGCGGCGCTTCGCGAGCTCGACGATCTCTTCGCCGAGCTCCTCGAAGGGCTCGAGACGCGCGACGCGCTCGAGAACACCGTCGTCGTATTGACGGCCGACCACGGCGAGCTGCTCGGCGAGCACGGCCTCCTCGACCACCAGTACTCGCTCTACCAGCCCTTGCTCAACGTGCCGCTGGTGCTGTGGGCACCCGGGCGTGTGGCGCCCGGACGCAGCGATGCGCCGGTAATGGCTCTCGATATCCACGCCACCCTGCTCGCGCTGGCAGCCATCGACACGGGAACGGCCCCGACGCTGCTCGCACCACCGGAGGCCCGGGTGCGAGTGGCCGAATACCCGGCCATCTTCGCGCGTCCCTTCCGAACCATGGGAAGCGCCGCCGACGAAGCGACCCGGCGCCGTCTGGCCCGCCGCTTGCGCGCACTGGTGAGCGAGGACCACAAATTCATCGAGGGCGAGGATGGGCGCGACGAGCTCTACGCGCTCTCGACCGACCCCGGCGAGCTTCGGGATCTCGCCGCCACGAACCCGGAGCTTCGCGAGCGTCTGCGCCGGGAGCTCTACGCTGCCGTGCGGGCCTTCGAGCCCGGAGCGCCACGCGACACACCGGGCGACGGCCCGAGCCCGGAACAGGCGCAGCTCCTCGCGGAGCTCGGCTACGCCGACACGCCCCGCGACGCCGCCCTCGAGCCGCCGACGTTCGAGGCGCCGTCGAGCTGGAAGCTCCGCGACTAGGAGCCCGGGCTGAGCTCGGTTCGGAATAGAGCCGGAAGCTCTGCGACTAGGAGCCCGGGCTGAGCTCGGCGCGGAAGGTGCGGGCATCGCGATCGAGACGTCTGGATCGCGCATCGGAGACGTGGAGTTCGGCGAGGAGTTCGTCGAGCACGCGGAGTGCGCCGGCGCGGTCGCCGAGATCCCAGCGCGCGCGCGCCATGCGCAACAACGTCTCTCCCCGTTTCGTCTCCGGGTCGAGTCCCTGCCAGCCGTCGGCGTCGGACGCCAGGGCCTTGTCGAAGGCGGCAAGCGCCGCAGCCGGGCGCCCCTCCAGACGGTGGCGGTCTCCGATCTTCTCCCACTGGAGCGCAAAGCCGCGCTCCTTCGGGTACGACGCGAGCGGGACGTTTACAGCCAGGGCGATCAGCGCGGCGGCGGCGAGCGAGGGAACGGCCCGGGCCAGCCGCCCGGCGCGCGCCGCATCCCACCACGCGACTCCCCGCTCGGCGGCGAAGGGCACCAGGCAGGCGACGGCCACGAGCCGGTAGCGCGCCAGCACGAAGACGCCGACGAAAGACACGACCTGGCAAACGAGCAGCGCGTAGGCGGGCCACAGATCCCGGCGCCTGCGCCAGCACGCCAGCATCCCCACGATCCCGAGCGGGGCGATGACGCCAAAGCCCAGCAAAGGGCCGCGCAGGAGGGGAATCTGCTCCTTGGAAAAATAGTACTGATCTCGAACACCTAGCTCTACAGCGTTCAGGAAGAGTGCGAGCTTGAGTGCGGCCAGCTGCAGCGTCGCTCCGGGCTCGGAGCGCACGTGATCCCAGGTCCGCGCGGCGTAGCGGCTGGATTCCTCGACCGCTTCCCCGGCGTCCACGCCCCCCTGCAAGCGCGGGCCGAGCCCCGCCCCACCCCCCTCCCAGTCACCGAGCGGGTGCGTCCCGTTGGCGAACGGCCCGTTCCCCTTCCAGAGATTCCGCCCGGTCGAGGTCGTGACCGGGACGAAGCGCTCGCTGGCGGCAAAGTTGTGCAGTGTCGCCGGTGCGATCGTGATGAGTGCGGCCAGGACAAAGCTCGCGCACCAGGCGGCGCGACGCCGCGCCGACAGGCCGCGCCCCGTCCAGGCGAAGACGACCGGAACGGCGAGCAACAGCAGCAGTGCGTTCGACTTCGCGAGCACCGCCAGGCCGAGAACGATTCCCGCGGCTGCGGCGCGCATTGCGCGGGGACGCGAAGCGTCGCGCACGAGGATCCACAGGAGCAGCACATTCAGGAAGACCACGAGAACTGTCGGGAGCAGGTGGCCCGTGTAGTAGACGTGCGGCGCGTACACCGCCAGCGCCAGCCCGCTGATCCAGCCCACCCGGGCATCGAAGAGGCGGCGCCCCGCCGCCGCGAGCAGCGCGCAGGTGGCCGCACCGAGCACGGCCTGGAATGCGTAGACGGCGCCGATGGACGGACCGAAGCACGCGTACAGGAGACCGAGCGCGTAGGCGTAGAGGGGGCCCAGGAAAAAGGGAACCTCCCCCGCAAACTCGCCCCCGGCGATCGCCACGGCCGAGCGGTGGTAGTGGAGCGAATCCGAGAGCGCGAACACGAAGCCGTGCAGCGGGTGGGCGGGCGCCTGCACCAGGTACACGACCCGCACCGCGAGAGCGGCACCGAAGACCGCGGTGAGCGGGAGAATCGTCGAGCCGCGGCGTTTCAGGGCGCCTCCTCCCCCGGCCGGGGTGGCCGGCCTCGAGTCTTGTCCCACAATTCGATCACGTCGGCGCGCCCAGTCGCACCGCGCCGGGGCACGACCCAGAAGTCCTCTGCGAAGTAGTACCGCACGCGGAGGCTTCCCCCCTCCTGCGGGTCCTTCTCATAGACGAGGGGATTGTGCAGAGGTTCCCCGCGCTCGCGCGCCAGATCGACGCTCGCGCGCAGCGCTACGAGGCGCGACTCGTAGTTCCTGAAGCGCAGCGGGGCGAGGACGCGCGCGCCGCCCACGCAGAGCAGCAATACCGCGAGTCCGAGCGCCACCGCGCGACCGCGCCACAGGAGAAGCCCGCCTGCGATCACGGCGGCGGTGAGCGGCAGACCGAGCCAGGCTCCGACCCCCCACCAGTTCGCAAACCCCAACTCGGGCATCCGGTGCGGCGGCATCTCGAACGGGTCGTAGCCGAGACCCGGCATCTGGATCCAGAGCGCGCATGCAGCGGCGAAGCCCAGCGCGACGAGCACGGCCGGGGACGCGCGGCGGCCCGCGAGCCGATCGAGCCAGGCCCCCGCGAACGCACACAGGAACGCGTAGGCCGGCATCACGTACCAGGGAAAGCGCTTGGCCACGAGGAGGAAGAAGCCGAGCACGGCGGCCACGTTCAACGCCGCCAGCGCGCGGCGCTCTCGGCATCTCGCGGTGCGCGGAGCACGGCGACCACCGCGATCGGGAAAACGAGGACGTGGGGGAAGGCCCCGAACAACAGGACTCTCCCGTAGTAGAGCGCGTTGCCGAAGCGCTTCGTGCCCCGGTGCCCGATTAGTTCATCGCTGCCCGAGGCCTGGCCGAACATGGTCCCGACCACTTCGGCCATCGCCTCGGGGTGCGCGAACGCCTGGTAGGCGCGCCAGGCCAGCGCCACCGGCAGGAGCAGCAACCCCACCCGGAGCCATTCGCGCAGCCGCGGACGGGCCTCGGGGGTGAGCCAGAACCAGACGAGTTCTGCAGCCACGATGACGCCGGCCAGGGGGAGCTTCAGGTGGGCCACGGCGATGATGCACAGGTGGTGGACGACGAAGCCGCCCCGGCCTTCCGCACCGCGCAGGAAGAGCGCCGCCGCCGCCACGAAGCCGAAGCTCAGCAGCGTCTCCAGGTCGCCGTTGCGCGCACCGTGGAGGTGGACGAACTGGAAGGTGGTGAGGAGCAGCAGCGCGGCGAGCAGGCCCGCCCGCCGGGACTCGAAGCGACGCACCAGGGCATAGACGCCCCAGACCGTCAGCAGGCCGAAGCACGCCGAGAGAAGCCGCATGGTCCAGAGGCTGTCGCCCATCAACGCGATCAGGGCCGCCTTCGCCCAGTAGTGGATCGGCGCGTTCATGAAGGCGTCGTAGGGGCGAAACTCGCCGGCGAACTCGACGCGAAGGTAGTCGCCGCTGGCAAGCATCTGCCGCGCGACGCCGTGGTAGAAGACCTCGTCCATCTGCATCGGGCTGTAGTCGCCGAGACCGAGGAAGATCACGGGAACCGCCAGGAGCCCGAGAACGGCGACGTCGATGGCCACGGTTCGGAGCACGCAGCGGTAGCATAACGGGCCGCGCCGGCGGCTGTGGCCGTGGCCAGCCGGCACACGCTGGGGGATCCTCTCGCTGCATGACCGACCCCGCCGGCCCGCGTGCGAGGGCGGCGCTCGCGCTCGCCGCAGCGCTCGCCGCAGCGCTCGCCGTCTGGCCCTACCTCTCGACGCTCGGGCACGGCCCGATGGCCCTGGATTCGGTCTTCTGGCTCGTCCGGGGGAGTCCGGACAGCGAGGGGTGGTGGCACTGGGCGCTCGGGAGCGCCCACTTCATCGGTTACCGGCCGGTCGGCGCCCTCTCGTTCACGCTGCTCGGTGCGGCCGGCGACGGCACGCCCATTCAGCGCTGTTTCGACCTGGCCCTGCACGTCGTCAACGGGCTGTTGATCTTTGCCGTCGCCCGGCGCGCCGTGCGGCTGCCCGCCTGGGCGGCCCTGCTCGCGGCCTGCACCTTCCTCTGGCACCCGGTCACCGAAGACGTGGTGCCGTGGCTGGCGCGCCGCCACTACGCGCTGGCCACCGCCTTCTCCCTGGGGACGCTGCTGCTGCTCGGGGGCGGGCGCCCCTCGCGCGGGCGCGCGCTGGCGGCCGGCGGTTGCCTCGGCGCCGCGCTGCTTTCGAACGAGGTGGCCTACGTCACGGCCCTCGCGCTCCCGGCCTGGGCCTGGGCCACCGCAGCGCGCGGTCCGCGGCGCGGGCGCGACGCGCTGCTGGCGTGTCTTCCGGCGGCCGCTGTCGGCGCGTTGGCCCTGGGGATTCGCACGCTCGTTCTGGGCGGGATGGGCGGCTATCCGGCGGCGGCCGGGCCGGAGCGCATCGCGCAGGTCATTGCCGCCTTCTGGCGGGACCTGGTCGCGTTCGCCCCCGTCTACGGCGCGCAGCCGGAACAGCCGCGGCTCGCACTGCTCGGCCTGGCGGCTCTCGGCGTCGGCACGCTCGGCCTCCGGAGCCTCGCCGCCGCCCGCGCGGGCCGGCCGGACGGCGTGCTCGGCCTCGTGCTCGGAGGCTGGCTCGTGGCGGCGAGCGTCCTGCTGGCAACGCAACACGTGTGGTTCTCGCGGGAGCTCTACCCGTTCGTACCGATCTTCGCCCTGTGGCTCGCGGTCGTGTGCCGCGACATCGCGTCGCATGCGACCGGCGGCGCGCGCGCCGCCTGGCTCGCGCCGCCCGGCGCCCTGCTCCTGGTGCTCGCGCTCCACTCTCCGGTGCTGCAGGGACCGGACGCGCTCCGCCTGGCGCGCTGGCAGGAGACCCAGGCGGTGCTCGAAGAACTCGGGGGCGAGCTGGCGCGAGCGGACGAGCCGGTCTTCGTCGGCCTGGTGCTGCCCTACCGGGAAGACCTGGAGCGACGCAACCCGCTGCGGCCGCGCGCCACGCCGACCGGTCCGCCGCGCTGGTTGCGGATTCCCGCCGTCTGGCTCGGCGCGCGCTTCGCAGAGCGCGGCCACGACGTGCAGACCCTGGTGCTCCTCCCCACGCCTGCAGGCACCGCACCGGAGGTGCGCCTCGGCAACGACGGGACCGAGCTCCGGGTGCCCCGCCAGCCGGCGCCGAAGGTCCTCACCACACCGCCTCTCCCGGCGCAGCCACAGGGCGAGGCCCTCGCCCTCTCGCTCGCGCCGCTGCTCCAGGTGATCGAGGAGAAGCCGTTGCTGTACGTGCGCGGCGACGCGGGGGCAAGCCTGCTCCCGCTCGGCGGGCCGGACCCGGGGCGTCCGAGCGGTGCCGTGCTGATCGTGATCGACACGTTGCGCCGCGATCACCTCGGCACCTACGGCTACGGGCGCAACACATCGCCGCAGCTCGACCGCTTCGCGGAGGAATCCGTGCGCTACACGCAGGCGCGAAGCCAGGCCCCGTGGACCACTCCGTCGGTCGCCTCGCTCCTGACCTCGCGCTACCCGCAGGAACTCGGGGTGACCGGCGTATCGTCGGTCCTGTCGGAAGAGGCCATCCTGTTGTCGGAACGGCTCCGCGCAGCGGGGTTCGCCACCGGGGCCGTGGTGAGCCATCGCTTCAGCTCGGCGCGCTGGGGCTTCGACCAGGGCTTCGACAGCTTCGACGATTCGAACGCGCTGGGTCACGATGCGGTCACTTCGCCCGACGTCACCGACAAGGCGCTCGCTTTCCTCGACGCCCACCGCAACGACCCCTTCTTCCTGTGGGTCCACTACTTCGATCCGCACTTCGCCTACCGGGAACACGAGGGCTTCGAGTTTCCCCGCGAGTCTCCCTATTCGGGGCCGGTGCAGCCGGGTGTCCGCTTCGGCGAGCTGCTGCGGCGCCAGGCGCTGCTCACCCCAGGCGACGCCCGCGAACTCGAACGCCTGTACGACTCCGAAATTTCCTTTACCGACAAGCACGTAGGACGCATCCTCTCCAGACTGCGCGAACTCGGAATCGACTCGCGGACCCTGGTCGTGATCACCGCCGACCACGGCGAGGAGTTCCTCGACCACGGCCGACTCGGACATACGAAGACGCTCTACGACGAGGTGATCGCCGTGCCACTGCTCGTGCGCTGGCCGGGGGGTGCACCGGGCGTGGTCGCAGAACCGGTGGCGCTGCTCGACGTCGCACCCACCATCCTTGCGGCGCTGGAAGTGCCCGCCGATCCCGGCGCCGAAGGACACCCGCTGCCCGGACCCGGCGCCGCGGGCGACCCGGACCGAATCTTCTTCAGCGCCACGGACCGGCCCGAAGCAAAGCGCGCCGCAATCGGGGCCGGCTTCAAGCTGATCGCCGACGCAGACGGGAACCTCGAACTCTACGCCCTGGAAGACGACCCGGAGGAGCGCCGCGACCTGGCGGCGCAGGGCGGACAAGCGCTCCAACGCCTCAGCGCCGCACTCGAGGACTTCGAAACCCGGACCGACACGCCGGCGAACCCCGGCTCGCTCGATCTCTCCGACTCCGAGCGCGAGGCACTCCGGGCGCTGGGCTACGAAACCGCGGCACCCAACTGACCGCTGTGTGTGCCTCGCCGCCCTGCCATCCCCCTCCCCGAGCGCTATAGCTGCACGGATGCGCCGCTGGTCTCTCCCCCGCGCCGCGGGAGTCGCTGCCGGGATTGCCGTGGCGGTCGCGCTCGGGTGTCGCGGCGGCGACGAAACCCCTGGGAACGAGCCCGCCGGCGCGACGTCACCCCTCGCGCGCAGCCACGTGCTGCTCATCACCGTGGACACGCTGCGTGCCGACACGCTCTCGTTCGCGGGCTACGACCGGCCGACGACCCCCTTCCTCGACTCGCTGCTGACGCGCGGCCTCTACTTCGAGCGTGCGCTCGCGCCAATCGCCCGCACCACCGCGTCGCTCGCGAGCACCCTCTCGGGCCTCTACCCCCAGCGGCACGAGGTGCGCCGGCTCTGGGACCGCCTGCCGGAAGCAGTCGACTGGCTTCCCGAGTTGGCGCGCGAAGCGGGCTACCGGACGATCGCCATCGTCTCGAACCACATCCTCACCCGCGAGCGCGGGCTCGACCGGGGCTTCGAGGTCTACGACTTCGGCGACGACGGGCGCGATGCGCGGGCGACGACTGCCGCGGCCCTCGCAGTCCTGCACGAGATCGACCCCAGCGAGCCGACCTTCGTCTGGATCCACTTCATCGACCCCCACGTGCCCTACTTCCCGGCGGCGGAGACGGCACGGGCCTTCGATCCCGGGTACGAGGGTCCGTACGCCCAGAGCTTCGGCGGGAAGCCGGGCTCGATCGGACGCGAGGCCTACCCGGCCGACCTCGGCAAGGAAGGCGCCGTATTCCGCAACGCGCTTCCACCACGGGTGAACGAGCACGTGCGGCGCCTCTACGCCGCCGACGTGCGGGCGACGGACGACGCCATCCGCACGCTCCTCGAAGACATCGAGCCCCCACTGGACGAGTGGACGCTGATCTTCGCGTCGGACCACGGCGAAGACCTGGGCGAGCACGACTATCACTACGACCACGGCGACTACGTCTGGAACCCGGGGCTGCACGTGCCGCTAGCCCTGGTAATGCCGGAGGGAGACCCGCTGGCGCGCGCCGGTCGCGTCGAGGACTGGGTCTCGCTCGTCGACGTGATGCCCACCCTCGCCGAGTTGCTGGGCGTCGAGGTTCCGGCGGATATCGACGGCCATTCGCTGCTGCCCTACCTGAGCGGGGCAGCGCCCGCGGCGCGCCCGGTCTTCGCCGAGTCGGGGCAGAGCTTTCACCCGGGGCTGATCCGGGGACGTGTGAACTTCGGCGTGGCCGGGCGCCTGCGCACGGTGATCGACGGGCGCTGGAAGCTCGTGTGGACGCCCGGCCAGACGCCGGAGCGGGAGTTCGCGCTCTACGACCTCGAAGCCGACCCGGCGGAGCAGCACGACATCCATGCGCCCGACCACCCCGAGGCAGCGCGGCTGCGCGAGCTGCTGCGCGGCTGGCTGCGCGACGGGGCCGCGCCGTCCGGAACACCCAGCGACGCCGACCGGCGCGCCTTGCGCGCGCTCGGCTACATCGAGGACTAGCGCCCTTCGAAATTCGGGTCGCGCTTCTCGAGGAACGCGGCCAGGCCCTCGGCGGCATCCGTGCTGGCGGCGACACCTCCGAAGGCCGCCTGTTCGAGGATGTGCGCGACGCGCACGTCGGCGCCCTGCCCCGCCTGAATCACCCGCTTGGCAGCCGCCACGGCGAGCGGACCGCGTTCGGCAATTGCCGCCCCGGCGGCCAGCGCTGCGGGCAGCAACTCGTCGGATGGGTAGATGCGGTTCACGAGCCCGATGCGCAGGGCGGTCTCGGCGTCGATGGGGTCGCCCCCGAGCACCAGTTCCTTTGCCCAGGCGACGCCGACGCGACGCACCAGGCGGCTCGTGCCGCCGAAGCCCGGCATCAGGCCGAGCTTCACCTCGGGCTGCCCGAAGCGCACGCGCTCCGCGGCGTAGACCCAGTCGCAGGCCAACGCGAGTTCGCAGCCCCCGCCGAGGGCGTGGCCGTTGACGGCGGCGACGGTCGGCACCTCGAGCGCCTCGAGCGCCGCGCACGCCGCGTGACCGAGACGGCTGAAACGCTCCATCTCGAGCGCGCTCTTCCCCTGCATCTCGGAGATATCGGCACCGGCGGCGAAGGCGCGGCCTTCGCCGGTCAAGACGACGGCGCGCACGTCGGGGTTGGCCGCCGCGGCGGCGGCCGCCGCACACAACGCTTCCAGGGTCGCGGTGTCCAGCGCGTTCAGCGCCTCGGGCCGCGCAAGCGTCCAGACCTCGACACGGCCGTGCATCTCGCTTCGAACCGGCATGCTCGCCTCCGCGCCAGGGGCGCCGATCCTATCACAGGGCGCGTGATATACTTTTGCGACCCGATGCGATCCCGCCCGTCAATCGCGGCATGCGCACGCCGCCTGCGGATCGTCGCCGGCACGTCCTCCGCGCTCATGGTCTGGACCGGCTGCGCACCGGCACCGACCTGGGACGGCAACATCGTCCTGATCGTGATCGACACGCTGCGCGCCGACGCCCTGCCGTCTTACGGCGCTCCCCGGGAAAATGCGCCCTTCCTCGCTTCGCTCGCCGACGGCGCATCGGTCTACGAAAACGCGTGGACGACCTCTTCGTGGACCGCGCCGGCCACCGCTTCGATCTTCACGTCCGTGTATCCGAACGAGCACGGCGTGCAGACGGGGCTGCGGGTATTCCGCAATCAAGAAAACACTCCTCGGGACATGCAAATCAACCGCATCCCCGAATCCTTCGACACGATCCCCACCTTCCTGCGCGGCCGCGGCTACCGGACGTTCGGCGCGAGCGCCAATCTGAACGTCGACGAGGCCATGGGCTTCGCCCGGGGCTTCGATCGCTTCGTCATGACCGACTACTCCCGCCAGACCGACGGGCGGGAACTCGTCTCGGCGGTGCTCTCGTGGCGGGACGAGATCCTCCAAGCCGCTCCCTTCTTCCTCTACCTGCACTTCATGGACCCCCACGTCCCCCACCACAGGCGGGAGGCGCTGCTCCCGGCAAATGCCGCCGCGCCGCCAGTCCTCGGCATCGAAGACCGCGACGCCTACGACAGCGAGGTCCGCTTCGTGGACGATCTGCTCCGCCAGATCTTCGAGAGCCTGCCGCTGGACAGGGCCCTGGTGATCGTGACGTCGGACCACGGGCAGGAATTCGACGACCACGGCGACTTCGGCCACGGCTTCCAGCTCTATTCAGAGCTCACGCGCGTGCCCCTCCTGCTGCACCGTCCCGGCGGAGCGGCGAGCCGGGTGATGCCGGACGTGAGCACGATCGACATCCTGCCGACGCTGCGTTCGCTAACCGGCGCGCCCCGCAGCCCCCAGGACCGAGGCACGTCCCTGCTGCCGGGCGACGCCCCCGCGGAGACTCGCGCGGTCTTTTCCATGCGCACCCGCGCGCGCGATACACGGCAGAAAAAGCGCGCGGTCGTTCGCGATGGCCTCAAACTCATCGTCACGGAACCCGAACGCTCGCGCGAACTCTACGACCTGAGAGCTGACCCTGGAGAGACACAGAACCTGGCGGCGACGCGTGCGGAGGACGTGCGGCGGCTCGAGGCGCTACTCGCGGCGCAGAACGCCCGGGACGGCCTCTCCGTGCACGAGCGCGCCGAGATCCTGGAGGCCAGCCCAGAACTCGTCGAACAGCTCGAGGAGCTCGGTTACGCGGACGATGGTCCGCAATGACTTTCGGGTGCGCGATGTACCCGGCACCCATTCGCCCGGAGGATGAGCATGGACACCGATTCGAAGCTCGCCACCCTTTCGTCCCGGCTGGGCATCGCCGCCGTGGTGCTGCTCGTGCTCGGACCGATGCTCTGCCAGCTCGGCGTGGCGCCGATGAGGGGCTTTGGCGTCTTCGCCATCGGGCTGATCTTCGGTCTCGCCGCGCTGGTGCTCGGCACGGTCGGTCTGTGGCTGACCCGCGCGTCCGCCGGGAGAGCTGGCCGCGGCCGTGCGCTGACCGGCTCGGGCCTGGGAATCCTGGTATTCGCGATCGTCGCCACGGCGGCGAGTCCCGGCAGGGACGTTCCGCCCATCAACGACATCACGACCGACACGGCGGATCCGCCGGAGTTCATCGCCGCCGCGGAGATTCCCGCCAACCGGGAACGCGACCTCGCCTACCCCGGACCCGAGTTCGCGGAGCAACAACGGGCAGGCTACCCCGATCTCGTGTCCCAGCGGCTCGAGCGACCGCCGGTCCAGGCGCTCGCCGACGTGCGCGCCGCCGCCGAAAGGCTCGGATGGGTGGTCGCCGCCGAAGACCCCACCACCGGCCACCTCGAGGCCACCGACACCACCCGCTTCTTCCGCTTCGTCGACGACGTGGTGGTTCGCGTGCGCCCGGACGGATCCGGCTCCATCGTCGACATCCGCTCCAAGTCCCGCGATGGCCGCGGGGACCTCGGCGCCAACGCCGCCCGCATTCGGGCCCTGCAGGGGTCGCTATAACGGGAGCGCCCCGGGTCAGTCCTCGGCCAGGGCACGCTCCCGGGCCCAGCGGTAGTCGGCCTTGCCGCTGGGGGCGCGAACGATCTCTTCGACGAAGACGAACTTCCGGGGCAGCTTGTAGGCGGCCAGGTGCTGGCGGGCGGCTTCACGCAGCTCGTCCGGCGTCGGACCGGTGCCTTCCCGAAGACGCACGACCGCAGTGACCTGCTGGCCCCAGCGTTCGTGGGGCATGCCGACGACGACCGCATCGTAGACCGCGGGGTGTTGCTTGAGCGCGTGCTCCACCTCCTCCGCAAAGACCTTCTCGCCGCCGGTGTTGATGGTGGCCGCTTCGCGCCCGAACAGGCGCAGCGTTCCGTCGGATTCGAGGGCCGCCCGGTCCCCCGGCACCGCGTAGCGCACGCCGTCGATGACAGGAAAAGTCGCCGCCGTCTTCTCCGAATCCTTGTAGTAGCCCAGTGGCAGGAAGCCTCGGCGCGCGAGCCAACCGCGCTCGCCCGAACCCGGCTCGACCAATCCCTTCAAGTTGTCGCGGAGCACCACGTTGTCGGCGGCCATTTCGAAGTCGCCCGTGCTCGCGCGGCGCTCGGCAGTGGAGACCCGGGAAGCCTGCTGCCCGCTCTCGGAAGAGCCCAGCGAGTCGACGATCTTGAGCCCGGGAAGCAGGTCGAGAAACTCCTGCTTGAGCGTCGCAGTGAGAATCGCGCCGCCGGTCGTGAGCGTGTCCAGCGACGTCGCGTCGTGGACACCGCGGCGCAGCTCGTCGGCCAGCGGGCGCCCGAAGGCGTCGCCCACGATCGTGAGCGATGTGACCTTCTCGCGCTCGATCGTCGACCACACGTCGGCCGGATCGAGCCGCGTGGGATCCGACGGCACCACCACCGAGCCGCCGACGTGCCAGATGTTGAAGGCCATCCAATGCGCGGCACCGTGCATGAAAGGCGGCGCCGGAAGCACCCGCGGGCCTCCGAGACGGGCGCGCGCCATGATCGCATCGAAGTCGCGATCCGGGCGCGTGTAGAGGGCCGCGCGAAACACGTCTTCGTGCCGCCACAATACCCCCTTCGGCATGCCGGTCGTGCCGCCGGTGTAGAGGATGTAGGCGTCATCGGCGGAGAGATCCTTCGGCGGCGACGGCTCGGCTTCCGCCAGCGCCACCTCGTAGTCGAGCGCTCCCGGAAGCAGCGCCTCGCCCGAAGCATCGGACACCTGGAGCCAGAGCTTCACGAGCGGCAGGCGATCGCGGATGCGCGCGAGGGTCGGCGCGAAGGCCGCGTGATACACCACCGCCCGGGCATCCGAGTTCTCGAACAGATAGATCAGCTCGTCGTCGACGTAGCGGTAGTTCACGTTGATGGGTGCACAGCAGGCCTTGAACGCGCCGAGCATGCCCTCGAGGTACTCGTTGCCGTTGTAGAGATAGAGAGCGACGTGGTCCTGGCCCGATTCCCAGGGCTCGAGTTCCGCGCGGTCCCGGTGGCGGCCGAGCCCGTGGCGGCGCAACACGTCGCCGAGCCGCCGGGTGCGATCGGTGAGCTGAGCCCAGGTGAAGCGCCGGTCGCGATGGACGAGCGCCTCCCGCTCCGGCATCGCCGCGGCGATGGACTCGTGGATGTGGGCGAGGTTCAACACGCCGGCAGGCTACGAGATCGGGGCACCGCGTATCAACCGGTGTGGGCGAGGTTCACCAGGGCCACCATCGCGTCCCAGCTACAGCGCAGGCGGTCCCGGGTTCCGTAGCCACCGTCCGCCGCCTGTTCGATGAGAAGCGCCTCGAGCAGCTCGGCCCCCTCGAAACGCGCACCCGGCAGACAGGGCGCGCCGCACCAGACCAGCACCCGCGCGGTGTGGACCGCGTCGAAGCGCCGCGCGCGGAAGCCGCGTTCGAGCTCGCGGCCGCACCACTGGAGGATTTCGTCGGTCTTCTCGTGTGAGAGGTTTGCGAAGAGGTGGGCGTAGGCAGCAACGCCCCGCCACTGGAAACCCTGCACGCGCTCGGGCGAAAAACGCGCGGCGAGCCAGTCGCCGGCGGCATCCAGGAGCCGGGCGCTGGCGCTCGGCGCCTTCGCCAGGTGGCCCCCGAGAGTCCCGGTGTCGAAGATCGCGTCCTCCGCGTCCTCGCCCCAATGCCCATCCTCGGCCTGGAGCCGATCGAGATCGCGCGCGATGCCTTGGACGAACGGGTGATCGAGTGCGTCGAGATCATCGAAAAGCCGCAGCGCCCGGCGGAAAGCCGGGAGATCGTCCGGCGGCGGGCCGAGGGCTTCGGCGACCCGGTCGAGGCCGCCGCGCCCGGTAAACGCTGCCAGCGCCGCCCGGTCGGCCGCTGTGCCCGATGCGGCGACAAACTCCGCCGCCCGGGCAGCCGCTTCCGCCGCCCGGGCAGCCGCTTCCGCCGCCTGGGCAGCCGCTTCCGCCGCCCGGGCAGCCGCTTCCGCCGCCTGGGCAGCCGCTTCCGCCGCCTGGGCAGATCGTCCGGACACGCGCTTCGTCACGCCTCGAGCAGCAGGCCGTTGAGGTACGTGCCTTCCGGGTGATCGAGCGAAACCGGGTGATCCGCCGGCGGACCGAGCGTCGCCAACACCCGCAAGGAGCGACCCGCATCGAGCGAAGCCCCGAAGACGACCTTGCGGAAGAGATCCGGACCGACGTGGTGAGAACAGGAGAAGCAGAGCAGGTGCGCCCCGGGCGCCGCCCGGCCCAGGGCGTGGAGCACGGCGTCCTTGTAGGCCCGCGTGGCCCGCGTGACGTCCCGCCGCGCGCGCGCCAGGGGCGGCGGATCGATCACGATGAGGTCGTACTCCTCCACGTCCTCGCGCAGGAAGCGAAAGACGTCGGCTTCGACGGCGCGCACCTCACACCCGGGCGCCTCGGCGAGGTTCTCGCGCGCAAGTGCCAGGGCGGGTGCGGACGACTCAACCAGCGTGACGCTCCGCGCCCCGCCGTGGATCGCCGCGACGCTGAAGCCCCCGGTGTAGGCGAAGGCATCGAGCACTCGGCGTCCGGCGGCGAGCCGCTCGACCCGATCCCGCGCGTCGCGCTGATCGAGGTAGAAGCCGGTCTTCTGGCCACCCACCAGGTCCACGCGGTAGCGACGCCCCCGTTCGCGGATCCAGATGGGCTCGCGCGGCGCTTCGCCCCAGAGCGGCCCGCTGCGCGCCGCGAGGCCCTCGCGCCGTGAGGCTGCCGCGTCGGCACGCTCGAAGCCCACCGACGCGCCGCTGGCGGCGCGCAGCGCTTCGGCCACCGCGTCGCGGCGCACGGCCATGCCGGCCGCCGTGAACTTCACCACCACGGTGTCGGCGTAGCGGTCTGCCACCAGTCCCGGCAGCGCGTCGCCCTCGGCGTTCACCAGCCGCACGGCGTCCGTTTCCCCCACGAGTGACTGCGCCGCACGCCGCTCGACTGCCCGGGCCACGCGCTGCTCGAGCCAGTCGTCGGGCGGAGGCTCTTTGTCGAAGCTCACGAGCCGCACCCGCAAACTCGCCCCGGGCGAGAGATGACCCCAGCCAACGACCTCCCCGGCGGCCGAGAGCACGCGCACGAACGCACCCGGGACGCCGGCATCGGGCGGGTCGAGCCGCGCCACGGCGCCGGAGAGAACCCACGGGTGCCGGCGCCGCACGGCGCGGTCCCGGTCCTTGTGTAGAACGACGTCGATCAACTTCTCGCTTTCCTGAGCGCGGCCTACGGTAGCCTACCCGGGGAAGCGCCCGACGCTGCGGTCGCCGCACGGCTCGGGAGACGCGGCGCACCCGGCGGCCGGCCTGCGTCTGCCGCGACGTCACGTGCTCGCTCCCGACGCACGCACCCGACGGAATCGCGGCACTCCCCCCGGCCTGAACCTCCCGGGCGGCGGATCCGATCTGCTACGTTGCGCCCGCTCCAGAGCGGGAGGAGGGTATGCCGAACCCGCGCGACGAGAGCCGGTACGGCCGCGGCCACGAAGACCAGCTCGAGCCGCTCGAACCGTTGGATATCGCGGGCGTCGAGAGTATCGACGCGCTCGTCCGCGCGATGAGCCGCACGGCCTTTGGAGCCCGCCGGCTCGGCGAAGCCGCGGACGTGCTCGAAGCGATGGTCCGCGACCCGGACTGCTTCCGCGTGCTCACGATCTCCGGGGCGATGACCATCGCGAAGCAGGGACTCCTGCTCTGCGAAATGATCGACCGGGGCTGGGTGCACGCCCTCGTGACCACCGGTGCGCTGATGACCCACGGTCTTTCCGAGAGCGCCGGCAAGCTCCACTTCAAGCACCGCAACGACATGCCCGACGAGGAGCTCTACACCAAGGGGTACAACCGGGTCTACGACACCATCGAACTGGAGAAGAACCTCGACGACGTCGAACGCATCCTCAACGCGGCGCTCCGCGACCTGCCCGGGGACACGGTGCTGTCGAGCCGCATCGTCTGCGAGCAGATCGGACGCTGGCTGCACACCAAGGGCCCGGGCCGCGCCGTCCTGGCATCGGCGGCCAATGCCGGTGTGCCGGTCTACGTCCCGGCCTTCACCGACTCGGAGCTGGGGCTCGACCTTTCCATCTTCAACCACGTTCGCGTGGCGCAGCAAGAAGAGAAGCCTCTGCGCTTCGATCCCTTTCTGGATCTCGACGATTTCGCCAAACGGATTCGCGCGCACGAAACACTCGGAATCTTCACGATCGGGGGCGGCGTACCGCGCAACTGGGCACAGCAGGTGGGTCCCTACCTGGAGATCCTCCGCGTGCGACTCAAGAACCCCGAACCCGTGCGGCGCTACAAGTACGCCGTGCGGATCTGCCCCGAGCCCGAGCACTGGGGCGGTCTCTCGGGCTGCAGCTACACCGAGGGTGTCTCCTGGGGCAAGTTCGTGCCTCCCGACGAGGGAGGCCGGTTTGCCGAAGTGCCCGCCGACGCCACCATCGCGTGGCCCCTGATCGTTCGCGCGGTCATGGAGCGTCTCGGCGAGTGAATCCTCTGGTAGCCTGAGCCATATGCCCTCCGCCTCGATGCGCGCGGTCCTCTGCTCCGGCCCCGACCAACTCACGCTCGAGCGGCTGCCCGTGCCCGAGCCCGGCCCCGGCGAGGTGCGCCTTCGCGTGAGCGCCTGCGGCATCTGCGGGAGCGACCTCCACCTGCTGCCCGGCGGTTACCTGGGAACCCCCGTGGTGCCCGGGCACGAGATGACGGGCGTCGTCGACGCCCTCGGCGACGGCGTGGAAACGATCGCGACGGGCGATCTCGCATCGGTCGAGCCGCTGCGCTCGTGTGGCCGCTGCGATCTGTGCACCCGCGGCCAGAACGCCCTGTGCCGCGGACTGAAGATCCTGGGCATCCACGCAAACGGCGGCTTCGCAGAATACGTGGTCACTCCGGAGGAGCGCCTCTTCCCGGTTTCGGCCGACCTGCCGAGCCCCCTCGGTGCGCTGGCCGAACCCATGGCAGTGGTGGTGCACGGTCTGCGCCGCGGGGGCGTCACCCGGGGAAGCCGGGTACTCGTGCTCGGCGCCGGAACGCTCGGACTGCTCGCCGTGCTGGCGGCGCGCGACTTGGGTGCCGAGGTCTGGATCACCGCGCGCTACCCGCACCAGGCCGAACGCGCCGGCGCGCTCGGCGCAGCGCGTGTCCTCACCGAAGCGCAGAGCTCGGCCGATGCGCTGACCGCGCTCGGCAACGAATATTCTTTCGACTGCGTCCTCGAATCCGTGGGCGGCGAGGCGGATACCCTGGCCCTCGCCGCCGCCGCCATCGCCCCTGCTGGGACGGTTTCCGTGGTCGGGCACTTCCGCCGGCCCGTCTCACTCAACACGACGCCACTTTTCTTGAAGGAAGCGACGCTCGCGTGGTCGAACTGCTACGAGCACGCCCACGACGGCGCCGACTTCGCGCGCGCCGTGGCGCTGATCGACGCACATCGCGGCCGACTCGAGGCCGTAACCACCCACACGGTGGGCCTCGACGCGATCGCGGACGGGTTCGCCCTGGCGGCCGACCGCCGTTCGGGCGCCGTGAAGGTGACGGTGGAGATCTGATTCGAGGCGTCCCGGGGGGTTCCCTCGGAAGCAGGAGCAGCAATAATGCTGTCTGGAGTCAGGCCGATGCAGCGTCTCATTCCCGCAATCGCCGCGGCCCTCGCCCTCGCGTGTACGACGCCCCAGGCAAGGGATCCGGGCGCCGTGGCCGCGATGTACGCGGAGGCCGGCAGGTACGACGAAGCGGCTCGCGAGATCGAACTCGCCGTGCGCGCCCAGCCCGAGAACGCGAAGCTCCGGCGCCAGGCCGCCGATATCCACGCAAAGGCGGGCGACACCGACCGCGCCATCGAGCACCTCGAACTCGTCGTCAACCGGATCGGCCCCAACGACGCCGAGGCCTGGATCCAGCTCGGCGACCTGGAGCGAGGACGGGAAAACACCCCGGACGCCTACGTGGCCTACCGGCGCGCTTCGGAGCTGGCGCCCGACAACATCCGCGCCGTCTCCGGCCTCGCCCTCTCGGCCGACACTCTCGGCTTCACGGACGAGGCCAAAGACGCCTACGCGCGCTGGGCCGAGATCGAGGGAAAGCTCCGCCGGGAAGGTCCCTAGGGAACCTGGGCCGGGTCGCGGCAGAGATCCTTCGTCAGGTTCCGGTGGTGCGCCTCGAGCGTGCCGCCGCCGATCTCGAGCAGCTTGGCGTCGCGCCACAGCCGCTCCACCACGGCCTCTCCCATGTAACCGGCGCCGCCCAACACCTGAATGGCGGCGTCGGCAGCGCGTTTGCCCACCTGGGCCGCGAAGAGCTTGGCGGCGTCGCAGTCGACGCGCTGACCCGCGGTCGCCGGATCGAAACGGCGCGCCACGTCGTAGGTGAAGGTCGCAGCAGCTCGGTACTCGGCAAAGTTTTCGGCGATGTAGCGCTGGATCTGCCCGTGCTCCCGGAGCGGCACGCCGAAGCTCCGCCGCTCGTTGGCGTAATCGATCATCGTGCGGACACTGCGGCGCGCGATCCCCACCGACATGGCGGCGAGGCCGAGCCGCTCGATCTCCAGGTTCCGCATCATGGCACGCGTGCCCTCGCCCTCCTCACCCATGCGATTGCCGACCGGCACCCGAACGCCGTCGAAAACCAGCTCGGCGGTGAACGAAGCCCGCACCCCGAGCTTGTCGCACCACTTCTGACCCAGCGCAAAGCCCGGCATTCCCTTCTCTACGAGAAAAGCGGTGAGGGAACGCTCGCCCGTGGCGGCGTAGACGACAAAAGCGTCGCCCAGGGTGTTCTCATCGATGCCGCCGTTGGTGATGAAGGTCTTGCATCCGTCGAGCACGTAGTGATCGCCGTCGCGCCGGGCCTTGGTTCTCATGGCGAGAACGTCGGTCCCGACTTCGGGCTCGGTCATGCAGAGGCCGCCGATCCACTGCCCGGAAACCGCGCGGGGCAGAACGTGCTTGCGCAGCAGCTCGTCGCCGTTGACGTTGACGTTCTGCGCGAAGAGCACCGCGTGGGCCAGAACCGCGAGCGTGAAGCCCGGATCCGCGCCCGCGAGCGCATCGAAGACCTGGACGGCGGCCGTCGCGTCGAGACCCGCACCGCCGTAGTCCTCTCCGATCGTGACCCCGAGCAGCCCGAGCTCGCCCGCACGGCGAAAGAGCGCGTGGTTGAAGCGCTCCTCCCGATCGTGCCAGGCGGCCTGAGGCTCTACCTCGCGGGTCACGAACTCCCGCAGCGTCTCCGCCAGATGAGCGTGATCGGGCGTCGGAGCGAAGAGGTCGAAGCTCCGCCACTCCATTGGAGAAGGGTACCGTCAGAAACCGGTGAGCGCCTCGGTGACGAACTCACCGATGCACCGGCGTGCGTCGGGCGAGACCGCGTCGAAGATGAGGCCCACGTCCGGCACGAGCTGGTAGGCCACTTCGGACTCGAACTCGAGATTGCCGGCCCGCGGCAGTGCAAAGGAGAGCTCCAGGCGGGAGCCCAGGATCAGCGGCGCCGGCGTCCGCAGCAGACAGCCGTTCTCGGAGAGCATCAGCACGGTGGCGGACCAGCGGCTGCCGTCCCGACTACAAGTCGCCGGGATGTGGGTCGGAACCCGCGGCACACTCCGGGGAGTCTCCTCCAATACCTGCTGGAGCACGCGATAGAGCGCGTGGATCCCCACCGGTCGGCGCAGCGCACCGACGATGCGCGAATCAGCACCCGTCACGCCGTGGCGACCCGTGAGAGCGACCACCGGAACGGGCGGTCCACCGTCGTCCTCGAGGTCTGCGAGGTTGCGTTCGTCCACCAGCAGGCAATCGGGTCGGCCGTGCTCGCCCTCGCACTTCGCGAAGTCGTCGGGCTCGAGAACCGCATACCCCAGCCGCCCCAGAAGAGTCCGCGTCATGGGCGCGAAGGCAGCGGGCGGAGCGTGGCTCACCAGAAGCCGGCGATGCGTGGTATCGGGCATGGACACCCCATCCTCTTCGGCACGACAGCCACGGCGATTGAATCGCAGCTGGACTACCCTCGCCGCGTGACCCGCAATCCGCAGCTCGCGGCGTGGCTCATCGCCCGGCGGGCACTGATCGATTCGGTTCTGGCGGCGAAGCTCGGACCGGCCGCCCCCAGGGCAGGGGCCGAGGAAACCGAGGTCCTGCGCCGCTTCCGCTCCTTCGCGGCCGCGGCCCTGCAACACGGCGAAGCGGCCCAGCCGGCCCTCGATGGCCTGCGAGCCAACGATCGCCGGGTCGCAGCCCTGCTGGCGGCCTGGGTGGATGCAGCCGCCGAAGCGAGCGGCACCTCGGGAGACGGAGTCCGCAAGGCGCTCCGCCCGCTGCTCACCCGCTTCCAGGGCAGCCTCAAGACGACCACCGCGAGCCGGCGCAAGCGCGGCACCACCCGGACGCGGCGCGCCGTGATCGCAGCAATCGACCGCGTGGCCGACGCCTTTCTCGCAGTCGATGCCGAAAACGCCCGGGTGGTGGACGCGAATCCCGCCGCTGGAGCGCTCCTCGGCGTGGCCCGCGACGCCCTGCTCGGACTCGACGCCATGTCCTTCGTGCCCGTGCCCGTCCGGAACGATTGGTGGACCGAACTCGACGCCGTCACAGAGAACGCGGAGCCGCGGCGCTTCCTCGGCCAGCTCCAGGACAGCCAGGGCAGCGCGATCGACGTCGAGTGCTCGGTCACGCGCTTTGCGACCCGCCAGCGCACGCTCGCCCTGATCGTCGCCCGCCCCACCGCCTGACCCCGAGATCAGTCAGGCGAGCTGCTGGCGGAAGAAGGTCAGCATCCGGTCCCACGCGTGCTGTGCGGTCTCCGGTCGGTAGACATCGGCCCGCGTGTCGTTCATGAAGGCGTGACCACAGCCGGGGTAGACGACCGCCTCGGCCGGGGGTCCCCCGGCGGCAAGGCGTTCGCGCAGGAGCTCGATGTCGGACAGCGGGATGAATTCGTCCGTATCGCCGAAGAAACACAGCAGCGGGCACGAGCGTTCGGCCGCGGCGTCGAGCGGCTGGCGGGGCTTTTTCGCCGGGTCGAGTCCGGCTTCGTCGTAGAGGATCCCGTGGGCATGGGAGAGGAGCCCGTAATAGGCCACCGACGCATCGATACCGGGTGAACCGCACGCCGCGAGCAGCGCATACATGCCGCCCATGCAGAAGCCGATGACCCCGACCTTGCGATTGCCCACGGACTCGTGCGCGCGCAGGAAGACCGCGGCCTCCTCCACGTCCGCGATCGCCTGGGGATCGGATAACCCCCGCATCCAGACGCCCGGGTTGTCGATCTTCACCTCGGCCTCGCGGCGGTACAGATCGAGGGCGAGCACCGAAAAGCCCTCACCGGCCAGCCGGCCCGCCAGATCGCGCGTGTGATCGGCGAGACCCCAGACGTCGTGAATCAACACGACCCCCGGAACGGGACCTGCTTCGGGGAACACCAGGCTCCCGAGTTCCATTTCTACAGTGGGCATGCGCGAAGTATACCTACCGGCACCTGGCAAACGGAACCGCGCGCAGAACACGCGGCCGCTCTGGCGAGCCGGGGCTAGTGAACCAGACCGCCCAAGACAACGACCGACCAGCCGCGCTCTTCGAGCAGTGTGGGAATGCCCTCTGCCCCCAACATGTGGCCAGCGCCGACCACGACGAGCCGCGTCTTGCGGTCGCGTGCGATTTCCTCGAGCCCCGCCGTCATGCTCCGGTTGCGCTGAAAGAAGACGCGGTCGTAGAAGATCGCGAGTTCGGGCTTCTCGTCCAGCGGCTGGAAGACGAGCTCGGTCAGTCGGTCCGCATCTCCCCGCATCCACGCATCCACCAGCGCCGCGACCTCGTTGGGAACGTCATCCGCCTGCGTCAGCGCATCTTCGAGCAACTGCTGCTGGAGCAACGCGGGCAGCTGGTCGAAGATCTCGAGCTGCGAGTCCATGGATTCGAGTGCGACGATCGGCATCGTTCCCTCCGCGGCGCGGACGAAGAGTTCATCGACCCCGTTCTCGGACTCGTAGCCCGCTCTCGCAAACTCGAGCTGGATCAGAACGAGGTACAGGAACCAGGGCTTCCAATTCATGATGCTTTTTTCGGAGATGCCGCGGCTTCGCACGTAGACGACGATCCGCTGCCAGAGTTCGGCGGGGAGCACGTCGGCGAGCGTCAACGGCGGAGTCAGGATTCCGTAGCGCTCCATCAGCGCCGATATTTCCCCAGACGAGAGCGCCGACGTGTCGATTTCGACGACGAGCTCTTCGGAGCCCTGCCAGGCCGCTCCCACGGCCGGCCCGAGATTGCCGATGCGCTCCTTGTTCAGGTGCACCGACCCCAACAAGAAGAGCGTGCCGTGTTCCGAGTGGTCGGCACGCCACACGAGCGGATTGGGGACCTCGCCCCGGTGGGTAAACGGGACCTTGAGCGGCTCGGCGGGAGCGCACGCGAGCAGTGCAGTGGCGACAAACGCGAGCAGTGCGGTGGCGGCAAGCGCGACCGATGCGGTGGCGGCGAACGCGAACGCCGCGCGGATCAGATGAGCTCCTGAACCGCCTCGGCGATCGCGTGGGCGACGCCCTTGGCGTCGCCGAAGACCATCATCGTGTTGTCGAGGAAAAAGAGCGGGTTCTGCACGCCGGCGAAGCCCGGGTTCATGCTGCGCTTCACCACGAATACATGCCCCGCACGGTCCACGTCGAGGATCGGCATCCCGTAGATCGGACTTCCTTTGGCGGTGCGCGCGTCCGGGTTCACGACGTCGTTCGCACCGATCACCAGGGCGACATCCGTCTCCGAGAACTCCGGGTTGATCTCGTCCATCTCCACCAGACGCTCGTAGGAAACATCCGCCTCGGCGAGCAGCACGTTCATGTGTCCGGGCATGCGACCGGCAACCGGATGGATCGCAAATTTTACCGCGATGCCCTTCTTCTCGAGCACGTCGGCGAGCTCGCGCACGGCGTGCTGAGCCTGCGCGACCGCCATGCCATAGCCAGGCACGATGATGCAAGAGCGCGAGTTCCCGAAGATGATCGCGGCGTCCTCGGGCGTGTATCCCTTGGCCGTGCGCTGATCCTCCCCGCCCGCGGCCGGTGCGCTCTCGTCGACAGCGCCAAACGCACCGAAGAGCACATTGGCGAGCGAGCGGTTCATCGCGTTGCACATGATCTTCGTCAGGATGATCCCGGACGCGCCGACCAGCGAGCCGCTGATGACGAGGCCACTATTCCCGAGCACGAAGCCCGTCGCACAGGCCGCGAGGCCCGAGTAGGAGTTCAGCAGGGAGATCACCACCGGCATGTCGGCACCGCCGATCGGGATCACGAGCAACACGCCCATCAGGGCAGAGAGCAACACGAGACCGGCAAAGACCTCGGGCTGCAATGGCGCAAAGACCAGCACGCCCGCCAGGACCAGCGTCCCGGCGCCCAGCAGCGCGTTCACCACCTGCTGGCCCGGGTAGGTCAACGGAGCGCCGCGCATCAGCTCCTGGAGCTTCGCGAATGCGATGAGGCTGCCCGTGAAGGTGATGGCGCCGATCAGGACGCCGAGCACGATGGCCAGCGGCACGTAGCCGATGGGCTCGGCCCCGTCGCGCAGGTAGCCGAGCCATTCGGCCGACGCCACCAGCGCCGAAGCCGCGCCGCCGAAGCCGTTTAGCAGCGCCACCATCTGGGGCATGGCCGTCATCTGGATGCGCGTCGCGAGCACCGCTCCGACGGCTGCACCCACCACCATGCCGCCCACGATCACTCCGTAGGACACGATGCCCTGATCGACGAGCGTCGCCACGATCGCGATCAGCATGCCCACGGCCGCGGTGAGGTTCCCGCGGCTGGCCGTTTTCGGGGAGCCCAGCTGACGCAGGCCGAGGATGAAGAGGACCGCGGCCAACAGGTACGCGTACGGGATGAACTCGGCGATCACGCGTTGTCCTTCTTGCGCTTGAACATCGCCAGCATGCGGTTGGTCACCAGAAAGCCACCCACCACGTTGATCATCGCAAAGACCACGGCCAGAAAGCCGAGCACCGTGGACAGGGTCCGCTCCTCCTGCCCGGCTGCGAGCAGGGCGCCCACGATGGCGATGCCGGAGATCGCGTTCGAGCCCGACATGAGCGGCGTGTGGAGCAGCGGGGGGACCTTGGAGATGACCTCGATGCCGACGAAGAGCGCCAGCACCAGGATCGTGAGAGCGACAGCGGGATTCTCGAGCATCAGCCCTCTGCTCGGGCGCGCACCGCGTCGTTGGCGATGGCCCCTTCGTGGGTGAGAAGCGCCCCCTTCGTGATCTCGTCCTCGAGGTCGAGCTGGAGCTCGCCCTCTTCCAGGAGGTGCTTCAGAAACGTGACGAGATTCTTGGCGTACATCTGGCTCGCGTGCGCCGGGATCTCCGCCGCGAGATTGGTGTGGCCGAGGACGCTGACACCGCCATGGTTCACGATGCGGTCCGCTTCGGTGACGGCGCAATTGCCGCCCTTCGCGGCAGCCAGATCCACGACGACCGAGCCCGGGCGCATGGCCTCGACGGCGGCAGCTTCGATCAGCCGGGGTGCGGTCTGCCCCGGCACGAGCGCGGTGGTGATCACGACGTCCGACCGGGCCACCCGCTGCCCCAGCTGTTCGCGCTGCTGGCGGTAGAAATCTTCGCTCTGGGCCCGGGCGTAGCCACCGGCATCCTCCGCGTCGCCCGTGTCCAGGTCGAGTTCGACGAAGCGGGCACCGAGGCTCTCGACCTGCTCCTTCACTGCGGGCCGCGTATCGTAGGCCTCGACAACGGCGCCGAGCCGGCGGGCCGTACCGATGGCCTGGAGCCCCGCCACCCCCGCGCCGATCACCAGCACCTTGGCCGGAGACAGGGTGCCGGCGGCGGTGACGAGCATGGGAAAGATCTTCGGCAGGTAGGTGGCGGCGAGCAGCACCGCCCGATAGCCGGCGATGGTGCTCTGCGAGGAGAGCGCATCCATCGACTGTGCGCGCGTGATACGCGGCATGAGCTCCATGGCAAAGGCCGTGACGCCCCGGTCCGCGAGTTGCCGCGCGAGCTGCGGACGATCCAGCGGCTCGAGCAGACCGATCAGGAACTGACCCCGGCGCAGGGCCTCGACCTCGCCGTCGGCGGGGGACTGCACGCGGAGAATCACCGTGGAGCGTTCGTGCAGCACGGCGGCATCCGCCGCGATCGTGGCCCCCACCTCGCTGTAGTAGCTGTCGGGAAAACCCGCGGCAGCTCCAGCGTCCGCCTCGACGAGGATCTCGAGCGAATCACCGGCGAGCTGCTTGACCGCGTCCGGAACCAACGCGACACGCCGCTCCCCCGCGCGGGTTTCCTTCACCACACCGACGATCATGCCGTTCTCCACTCCCAACGCGGCGCACACCGCATGGGCGAAATCCCACGCTCGGAGATCGTTCTCAGGGGACCAGGTTCCGCACCGACTCCGGCATCTCGTCTGCGACGCGCACGATCGGAATCCCCGTCTGAACGTTCTGGTGCATCTCTTCCATCGCCCGGGGCAGGTCCTCGAAACCGTAGATCTCGCGGTGGACGGTCGGCTTGAAAACGTGGCCGTAGAGTTCGGTGGCCGCGGACACCCCGGCGAGAGTCTCGTAGTGCGTGTGGTCGATGGTGAGCTGCCGCACCGAGCAATTCGCCGAATTGTACGAGCAGTTCATGCCGAGCTGCCAGCCGGCACTCACGTTCACGCCCTCCCGAGAGAGAACTGCCATTCCGGCCGGGAACACCGTGCCGCGCATCATGTCGCAGACCAGCTGCACGCCCTCCCCATTGGTCATTCCCTTCACGTGCTTGCTGAAGGCCTTGACGTCGTCGCGGTCTGCAAAACGATTGAACTGTTTCTGATCCACCGACTCGATGCCCAGTTTTTCGAGTTGTTCGCGGCGCTCGGCGCTTCCCGAACAGAAGATGGCGCGATGGCCCTCGTGCGCGGCGAGCATGAGGAAGAGCTCCGAGACGCCTCCGCCGAACCCGAGCACATCGACGCGCGCCCGCTGCTCGCAGCTCACCTTCACGCGGTAGATACCGATGGCGCGCCGCCACAGGTGATGGGCGGTGGGCGCGCGGAGCGGGAGCGCCGCAATCGCCCAGAGATCGAGCCCGCAGTCGAGCGGCGCCGGCACCACCTGCCAGTCGGCAACCACCGCCTCCTTGCCGTACCAGCCGATCGAATCGGGCTGGTCGTAGGCCCAGATGCGCAGGGGGTAGCCGTAGGCATCGGGCTCGCCGTTGCAATGGGTGACCACTACGTCGCCGGGCTTCACACGGGCGACGGCCTCCCCGACCGCGAGCACCTCACCGACGGCGCTATTGCCCGGATAGATCTTTCCGCCGCGGGCCTCGGCGATATTCATGGTGTCCGCGAGCGCGGCGTGGTCGACGTTGTGCTCCGCCGAAACCGCGAGGATCTTGAGGTGCACGTCACCGGGGCCGATCTCCCGCAACTCCACGTCGTCGAGTTGGATGATCCGCGAGACATCGACTTTCTGCAGATCGTCGCCGACCCGCTCGCGCTCCGTCGCAATCGATTCGGCGCTGATCGAATATGCCTGGGGCATGCCGTCCTCCGGTTCAAGAATCCGCGATTCTCGTGGGAATTCACGGGTCTGCGCCGTGCAACCGCGGTTGTAGCACGCGGCTTCCGGCCGGTGCAATCCTAGGCGACGGCAACCGGGAAAATCCCCATCCGATCCTCCCGCAGCGTCGAGCCCGGCGTCGGGATGTCCGGAAGAGCGTCGACGCTGCAGGCCATCTCCCGACGGGCCGGGTCTGCCCCCGGGTAGTGCAGGCCATCTCCCGACGGGCCGGGTCTG
>MPMF02097726.1_pt1 | contig 47230 bp, 38 predicted proteins | sample 1617271 | NCBI WGS metagenome assembly MPMF02 (sample SAMN05944812, study PRJNA350692) | marine metagenome | biome: marine; feature: ODZ; material: water; isolation source: 120 m water sample prefiltered with 30 um filter, filtered on to 0.2 um... | place: Pacific Ocean | collected 2012-04-09... | reverse complement strand
TCGCCGGGAATGGCGATTAGTGGGCCGCCTTGAGCAGCGGCTCCTCCTCAAACTGCCCGTGGTCGCGGAACTTGTTGTAACGCTTGTCGAGTCGTTGTTTCAGCGGTATGCGCTTGAGCGCCTTGAGGTGCTTGAGTAGGTGCTTCTTCAGCGTGGCCGCTGTGGCTTCCGGGTCGTTGTGAGCCCCGCCCAGCGGCTCTGGGATGATCTCGTCCACAAGGCCGAATTTTTTCAAATGCTCGGAGGTGATCTTCAGGGCGTCGGCCGCATCGGGTGCGGCGGCGCGATCCTTCCACAGGATGGAGGCGCAGCCTTCCGGGCTGATGACCGAGTAGTAGGCGTTCTCGAGGATGAGGACGCGGTCGGCTACGCCGATGCCGAGCGCTCCGCCGGAGCCGCCCTCGCCGATGACCACGGCGATGACCGGCACCTTGAGCGTCATCATTTCGCGCAGGTTGACGGCGATGGCCTTGGCGATGTGGCGCTCCTCGGCGCCGATGCCGGGAAAGGCGCCGGCCGTGTCGATGATCGTGATGATCGACAGCTCAAACTTGGCGGCCAGCTTCATCAGGCGCAGCGCCTTGCGGTAGCCCTCAGGATGGGCGCAGCCGAAGTTGCGCATTACGTTCTCCTTCGTGTCGCGCCCTTTTTGGGTGCCCATGACCATGACGCGGTCGTCGCCCAGTTTGGCGAATCCACAGACCATCGCCTTGTCGTCGGAGTAGAGCCGGTCGCCGTGCAGTTCGGAGAAATCGTCAAAGGCAAGCCGGAGGTAGTCGAGCGTGTAGGGGCGGCGGGGGTGGCGGGCGAGCTGCACCCGCTGCCACGGGGAGAGATTAGAGTAAATGCTCCTGCGGGTTTCCTCGATCTTGGCCCGGATCTGGTCAGCTTCGCTCTGAAAATCCACCTCCACGCTGCTTGGCAGTGAGGTCTTTGTCAGCGCATCCAGCTTGGCTTGAAGCTCGACAATCGGCTGCTCGAAATCGAGGTGGTTTTTCATTCCTGTTTTGCGACAGGCCGTTGGGCCGGATAGTAGTGGGATGCGGCTGAGATGCAACCTGAATCGGAAAAGGTTGACCGCGACATTGCCCGGTTTTAACTTTCAAGTGTTTTCGCCACGCGGGTTGCGTGGTTGTCGCGCAGGGCGGTGTTGTGCCGTGCATCGTTTGATAGGGGAAGCAGGCAAACCAAGCCGGGGATGTGTGGCATGCCTGATGCTTTTTTGAAAATCGAGATGATCAAATCCAGTTTGTCAGAAATCAAAATCGGGCGCTTGGCCAAGCGCTGCATCGTCTGCCTCTCGTTTTTTTCAGCGCTGATGATTGCACCGGTCGGGCTGCCCGGGCAGGTCACCATCACGGCCAAGGACATGTTCGCCAAGGAGGGGCAGTACTACAAAATGTACTCCAACTTTGTCGGGCATTTTTCAGATGCTGCACGCGAGGAGGTGGATGCGTTTGAATACATCGGTGAAGCCGGGGAGGACCAGGTTTGGGATTTCCGGGAGGGGCCTGAGGATGAGATCGTACGGTTCGATTACGTCAGCCTGGGCGAGATCGACACGGACGTGGAGTTCGAGGGGGCGACTATCGTGGAGCGGGCGACATTCGATTCGTCTGGCAAACAAAAAAGCATGTTTCTCGACGTTAGCACTGCCAAGGGGAGGAATGTGTACGGGTTTCATGACGAGAGCATCGACGAGGAGAATCCGGCAATCCCGTTCAGCACCCGGTTGAATGACTTCCCGGCGATCATCAGGTTTGGTGATTCGTGGAATAGTAGCACGACGTTCGAGTTCGTCACCCGTCAGTCCATGTTCGGTGTGGGGACGATTGAGGCTCCCACGAAGTTGGTTTACCAGTCAGACATGGAAGTGGACGGTCACGGCATCATCATGCTTCCCGAGCTGGGATTTCACGATTGCCTGCGGATCAATGAACTGGTGCAATACGACACTTTCGTGAAAATCCCCGGGCTGATCGAGGACTGGCAAATGGCATCCACCGACTTCATCCGGAACTACTACTGGCTGAGCAAGGACATGGGAATCGTTGCACAGATCAGTTCCGTGCAGGACAGCGTGCCCCCTGCGGATGAGTTCTCGGCTGCGAGCGCCCTGTGGCGGCAATTCGAAAACAACCACGGCGAATCCACAGAAACGGCCCAGCCAGTGGAAGAATTGGAAATCTCAATGGACGCCAAGGAAAACCGGGTTTTGTTGAGCTGGAAAAAAGCTGAAAATACGGTTGAATATTTGGTGCAATACAGCGATAATTTGAATACGGACAGTTGGAGGGAGTTAAAAAAGACGACCGGAAATTTTGCGTTAGACGATATTTCCTCCAATAAAGGCCGGTTTTACCGGATTGTATCGTTGGAATGATGGAATGAAAATGCAGGCGCCCCAACGCTTGGCCAAGCGACTCGAGCCGGATTTTGAAGGAAGGCGGGAACGTGCATGGGCTGCGTTTACGCTCATCGAGTTGCTGGTCGTGATCGCGATCATCGCCATTCTGGCGGCGCTGATGCTTCCCTCACTGGCTCAGGCCAAGAGCGCGGCACGCTCCGTTGCCTGCAAGAACAACCTTCGACAATACGGCATCGCGCTGAACTCATACGTCGGGGATCGCGGCCATTATCCCGTCTACAATTTCGACCCGACCGATACCGAGGGTGAAAACCAGCTATACTGGCACGAGCGTCTTCTTCCTTACATCGGGGTCGATTGGGCCGGCAGCGCCCCTTTCACCTGCTCAGACTACAAAGGCGTCACGCTCTCGGGAAATGACAACGCTGTTGCGCTGGGCAGTTACGGGTACAATGCCTTCGGGGTGAAACTAGGCTACAGCAGCCTTGGCCTTGGAGGTACGTTCAGTCACACGCTGATTACGGGCGACCTGGGTGAAGTGCCGGCGGAAGGCTCAAAAATCTCGGACGGCGATGTCCACTCGACCGCAAACATGATCGCGATCGGGGATGCCACGCTTATTTGGCTGACCAAGCCGATAATCAAAATGTTGTATGGTCAGGACCGCGAGGAAGGGGCCAGTGGGATGGCGCACCTGGACATCAACTACCGCAACTTCGTCCAGCGCAAGGCCTACCCGTTGAGTGGCAAGATCATTGATGCGACCGAGGCACGGCACGGAGGTGGGTACAATATCACCTTCTGTGACGGCCATGTCGAGGCGGTCAACCGCAAGCAGCTTCACGAGCGCAGCTTCCGGGCGATGCGCCGTTGGAACAACGACAACAAGCCGCACTACGATTTGTTGAGCGAATATCAGTCCTGGCGCTGATCTTCAATCCAGCCGCAGCCAAGACACCTTAAGGTGGGCGGGTTCCTTCGTGGTCGTCGGGAAATCCGGGGGCTGCAGCGCGGCAAAAGATTTTACGATTTTTCGGCCGCCCAAGCGGATTCCTTTTCTCACATCCTCCCTGAACTTTTTCCTAGGCAAGCCCGATGCGTTGCAGCAGGCGAGCAGCATGCCGCCCTTGCGGACCAACGGGGCCGCCGCTTTGGCCAGGGTGGGGTAGTCCCGCTTGGCCAGAAACACCCCTGACTTCTTCGATCGCGAAAAGGTGGGCGGGTCCAGGATGAGCAGGTCGTGCTTTTCGCTGCGCTTGGCCAGGCGTTTCATCCAGTCGAGAGCGTCGCCGTAAATGAAATCGTGATGACCGGGATCGACCCCGTTCCGGTGCATGTTGTCCCGGCCCCAGTCCAGGTGTTTGCGCGACAGGTCCAGATTGGAGGTTACGGCGCCCGTGCGTGCGGCGCATACCGAGAACGCGCAGGTGTAGGAGAAACAGTTCAGCACAGTGGCGTTGGCTGGGGCGGATTCAAACACAGGAAAACCGGGCTCGACCCGGTTTCTGAGGATGCGCTGCCGGTTCTCACGCATGTCGAGGAACAGTCCGGTTGAGTAGCCCTGATTCAGGCTTATGCGGAATGTCAGGCCGTTTTCCAGCACATCAAAGGCGTCCGGCGCTTCCAGGCCCATGACAAGGCGCGGGGAGGCGCCCGTCTTCGTGCTCGCTTGCACCAGGCGGTTCAGTTGTTTGTAGTACACACCCTTGAGGTTGAGCCTGTTTTTCCACTCCTTTGCGGCGTCGATCTGCGCCCCGGTGAGCGGCAATGGAGACTGCATCAGCAGGAAATCGCCGAGTCGGTCCACGTACAAATCCCTCCAGCCGTCCGCCAGGCCGTGGACAAGCCGGTAGGCGTTGGTTTCCGGATCCTGCCCGGCCCGCAACCGGCGAAGTGAGGCGCTGACGGATGGGGGCGTTTTGCTCAATGGATTACCAGAAATGCCACGGGTATGTTTCGGCGTAGCCAAAACACCGTGTGATCACCCAAAGGCCGAGAAGGAGATTGGTGATGGCGTGCGCGGTAATGGCGTCCCCGATCCGGTTCGTGCGGATGACCAGCAGTTGATAAATCATCCCGCATGCGATTCCGGCCAGCCAGTGTTGATGTGTCAGGCCAAAGACCGTGGAGGTGATCAGGAACGCCTTCGTGTCAAACCGGTTGTGTGGTGTGAACATCCAGTTCGGTGCCAGAATGTATCGATAGAGGAACGAACGATAAAAAACCTCCTCAAGCAGCGGCACCAGCAGCGTTGAACCGGCAATGCGCACGCCGGCGAAAAACCAAACCATTGCCGATGCCTTGCCGAAGTGACCGTGCAGGTTCCACGAATCGTCCGGTTGACTGAGCTTCGGGTACGGCACATCCAGCGCCACCCAGATCACAAATACCAGCGTCCCGGCAAACAACGCCTCGAGACTGATCACCCAGCGCATTTCGGATACCAGCGGCCAAGTCACCCACACCAGCCAGCCACCGAAGACGCACTTGGCCAGGTACACCCAGTAATGGGACTCCGGCCCAAAGCTGCCCTGACAAGCGGTCAGTACGAGGAAGAAGACAAACGGCAGCACTCTCGCCAGCAGCGGTGAAGCCTGAAGTTTGCCAGTCAGCGTGTTCATTGCCTGAGGATGGACCTTGTCGCGGTGAGAAATCTGGCCATCTCGCCCTCGGTGCCGATGGTGATGCGCAGCCGGTTCCGCGCCTTGGACGCGTCGAACCAGCGGGTCAGGATTTTTCGTTCGCGCAACGCCCGGAACCACTCTTCCGCGGTGAGCCCGGCCGGCTCTACAAATATGAAATTGGCCTGGCTGGGCAGTACGTCAAAGCCAATCGTCTCCAACGCCCCGGTGGTCTCCTCCCGCAACCGCACAATGCGGCTGAACTGCTTCCGGTAGTAGCCGATGTTCGAGAGCGTGGCCAGTGCCGCCGCTTGGCCAAGGCCGTTCACGTTGTAGCTGTCGCGAATCCGGTCAAGTGCCCCGATGAGTGTCGGGTGGCCAACGAAGTAGCCGACGCGCTGGAAACAGAGCGAGTACGCCTTGCTGAACGTTCGGGACACGATCACGTGCTGGAATCGCTTGGCCAAGCGCAGCGCATGTTCATCGGCGAAATCAACGTACGCCTCGTCCAAAATCGTCACGCCGTTTTGTGCTGCGCAGAGCTTGGCCAGGTCGCGTGTCGCGTAACCGCAGCCGCTGGGGGCGTTCGGTGTCGTGATGTACGTGAGTGCTGCGCTGAAATTCCAGTTACTCTTTCGCAGGACGTCGCTGGCGGGCAACTCGAAGTTGCCGGGCAGTTTGACTTCGTTTCGGCGCGCCCCGTGGATGTCGGCTAGGACGGGGTAGAGCGAGTAGCTGGGTGTGAAGTACTGGACGGTTTGTTTCGCGACTTGGCGCCTGGTGGTTGCGCCGGCTTGGCGCGGTTCGACGAAGGCGCGCGTGGCCAGGGCGAGTAGTTCGTCGGAGCCGTTGCCGATGATGATGTTCTCCGGCCTGCAGCAGTGAAACTTGGCCAAGGCCTCGCGCAGTGGCTGTGCGGCCGGGTCGGGATAAAACCGCAGGCGCCTGTCGGCCGCCGAGCGAATGGCGCGGATCACCTTGGGCGACGGCGGCGCCGGGTTTTCGTTGGTATTGAGCTTGATGAGCCCGCGAACGTTCGGTTGCTCGCCCGGGACGTAGCCGTGTAGCTTCCGCACCAGCGGGCGGATCAGTTGATCCGGGAAACTGCCTTTGCGCTTGGCCATCATCGGCTGGATGAATCCTTAAGCCGGATTTCGGCGGAACGTCCGTGGGCGTCGAGCCCCTCCATTTCTGCGAATGTCCGGATCGTTTCGATGGACTTGGCCAAGGCGGGCCGGCTGTACTTCACCACACTGGTGCGGCGTTGGAACTGATCCACGGTCAGCCCGGCGAACGACACGCCGGCGCCGCCGGTCGGCAGCGTGTGGCTAGGCCCGGCCATGTAGTCGCCAAGGACGGTCGGTGACCACGGCCCGACGAAGATCGCCCCGGCGGTGATGATCTGTTTCACGGCCGGACCGGGGTTGTGGAGCATCAGTTCGCAATGCTCCGGCGCGATGCGGTTGGCCAACTCGATGCCGTCATCGATGGATTTGAGATGGATCAGCCAGCCGTTTTTCACGAGCGCCTGCTCGATGAATTTGCGGCGTGACAGGGAGGGGAGTTGTCGCTCGATCTCCCGCTGCACATCGGGGATGAGCTTTTTGGAATTGCTGGCGAGCCAGACACGCTCGTGCCCGGAGCCGTGCTCGGCCTGGGCGAGCAGGTCGGCGGCGGCGAACTCTGGGTTGGCCGAAGCATCGGCGAGGATGAACATTTCGCTTGGCCCGGGCAAAAGGTCGATTGCGACGCGGCCAAACAGCAGTCGCTTGGCGGCGACGACATAGGCGTTGCCGGGGCCGAAGATTTTCTGGACCGGGCGAATCGTTTTCGTGCCATGCGCCATCGCGGCAACGGCCTGCGCTCCGCTGACGCGGTACACCTCGGTGGCACCCGCTTGGCCAAGCGCGGCGAGTAGCGCCGCGTTCACCCGGCCGTCCCTGTCGCATGGCGTGCAGGCGACGATTTCGCGACAGCCGGCGACCTTGGCCAGGGTGACGGTCATAAGCGTGGTTGACGCCAGCGGCGCTGTTCCACCGGGGATGTACACGCCGATACGCGTAAAAGGATCGAACTTTTCCCCGACCACGCCGCCCTGCGGATTGCGTGCCTGCCAGTTTTTGCGCAACGACTGCTTCGCGAAAAGGGCGATGTTGGCCTTGGCCAGGCGGATGGCCTTTCGGGTCCGCTTGTCGATGGAAGTCCACGCCTCGTTCAGCGCAGCTGGACTGATCCTGAGCCGGCGCGGGGACAGTTTTGCTCCGTCGAACTTCTCCGTGAACTGAAGCAACGCCTTGTCGCCGTGTTGCTCGACTACCCGAATGATTTTCCGGGTGCGCTGCTCGATGGCCGGGTCAAACAGGCTGGAGGCGGCGATGAGCTTGTTCAGTTTGTCGGGGAAGCCGGAATCCGTATATCGAATCAAATTCATCGGGCGGAAAGATAGGGGGATAAGCCAGGAAAAGTCAAAACAGGCAGGGGCTGCATGGATGTCATGCCTGTTTCCGGTTTGAGAGGAGAGAAAAAATAAATTTTGGGTTTGACGAGACAGGATGGTTTATGTCGTCATCACTAGTCTGTTTTATTGAGTTCTCACAATGCCTCGAAAATCGAAGAAAAAAAAGCCGGTTGTTAGTTCTGCAAAGGCGTCCAAGTATGACGCGCACCACAAGGTGATCAACAGCACCTACGGCGACTTTGCCGGCCTGCGCCACCAGTTGTCCGAATCCAAGGAGGACGTGTCCGAGCGCGCCAAGCTGCTGGCGATCTTTGCCGGTTGCGAGGATTCGCAGCGTTCGTGGCTTTTGCTGGAGGATTATTTCGACAAGCTCAGCCTGGCCCGCAAGGATTTCACTCAGGACGACTGGTGGGGCAGCATGTCCCAGACTCGGGGAGATACACGGCTTGAAGAGTTGGCGCTAGTCTTCATGAAGTCAGGCCGCTCGGTTCCCAATGAGTTGATGCCGCACGCCAACTTCACGCGTTTTGCGCAGGTCGAGCAGGAGGAAAAGGACTATCAACTATTCAAGGGTCTCGAGGAATGGATGTTCCCCCCGTCGCCGTCGCACCTGGATGCCCCCCGTGCTGCGCTGCGGGTAGTCGGCCGGCTGATTGAAGACACCGAGTTGCCGGGGCTGCACAAGTTCGGAATCGAGATTCATGTCATTCGCCCGCGCACCGGCGACCGCGTGAAGACGCTGGACGACATGGCCGACCTGACGATGCGTGCCGCCCACGAGCAGGAATTGTTTCCGGTTGATGACTGGTCGTTCATCCGCTGGTCTTCCGGGGTTAGGCATGACTATGACACGGAGGCGGAGCTGATTCCACTGGATGGCGCCGAGTTGCTGAAGTGGCTGGTGCAGTGGGGCAAATCCGGCCGGATTGATCTTGAGGGGGAAAAGAAGCCGATCGAGTTCTTGGGGCGCATCATCGAGATGGAGCCGCACTTGGAAAAGGCAAAGTCCAACCTGTATTTTACCCACGAGGTGATCCTGCCCGGCAGGAAAACCTGCACGATGTCGGATGTGCGCTTTTTCGCCGGTGAACCGGCGCTGGCGCTGATCGGAAGCGAGGTGTTCCTCCTGCGCAACTCCCCCTCGCAGGACGTGCTGGGGAACTGGGCAAAGATGCGAAAGGCCCCGGTCTCCAAGCTCACGCACCGCCTGCTCACCAAGCTGCGCAAAATCAGCACCACGAACGGGGTCAACTGGGAGCAGCTCTGCAAGACCCACAAGGCGACACCGCGGTTTGTGTTCGAAATGGCCAACGACACCGTCCGCCTGAAGCTCCTGGCCAAGAGTGAATCGGACAAGAGCCTCTGGCAGTGGAACGGCCACGAGTGGATTCGGGAAAAATTCGACAGGCAGAAGTCGAACAAGCCGGAGGTGCTCGATGACGACCGGCTGGAGTTGGCCGTCGGGTGGCTTCAACGACTGGACTGGTTCACACCGGAACCGGGCCTTTGGGTGGGGGACGCCAACCCGCTTTTCCTTGAGAGCCTCCACGCCGCCTGGCCGGACAAGCCGGAGGCCGAGTACCTCGGCGACACCGAGTTCAAGCGGCTCTTCCTGCAGCCAAAGCGGCTTAAGCCCAAGTTGATTGTTCGTGGCAGCGGCATCGACTGGCTTTCCGTCTCCGCCGAGTGGGAGGAGGAGGGGATGAAGCTGACTGAGCGCGACCTCCAGCAGCTTGCCGGGGCCAGCGGCAACTTTGTCAACCTGCCGGACGCCGGTTGGGTGCAGCTTGACCAAAAGGCGGTTCAGGACGCACAGGAAGCCATGGCGGACCTTGGCGTCGATGGCCTGTCCGCGGTCGAGCAAAAGATCGGGATCGAGCAGGCCGCCCATCTCGACGAGGACGGCTTGGCCAAGTTCGTGCCGTCGGCGGAGCTGAAACAGTTGCGCGGCCGTCTCGATGAGTTCGAGGGGATCGAGTCCACGGATATGCCGGATGGGATCTGCGCGGAGATGCGGCCGTACCAGCTCGAAGGCTTCAGTTTTCTGTGCCACTTGGCCAAGCTCAAACTAGGCGGTATCCTAGCCGACGACATGGGCCTGGGCAAGACGCTGCAGACGCTCGTTTGGCTCAAGTGGCTGAAAACCAGCCGCAGAAAGAACGCCAGAATCAAGCCGACTCTGGTCGTTTGCCCGGCCTCGGTCCTGCACAATTGGCGTCGTGAATCGGAGCGGTTTACACCCAGCCTGAAGGTGCTGGTCCTGGAGAGCGGCCAGGCTCGGCACAACCTGCGCAAACGAATCCCAGATCACGACATCGTGGTCACGAACTACTCCATCCTGCGGCGCGATCTCGACGACTTGGCCAAGTTCGCCTTCCGCGCCGTGGTGCTCGATGAGGCGCAGTTCATCAAGAATCCAGGCGCACAGGTGACCAAGTCGGTCAAGGAGCTCAAGGCCGATCACAAGCTGGCCCTGACCGGCACGCCGATCGAGAACCGGATGCTCGATCTCTGGAGCATTGTCGATTTCGTGCAGCCCAACTATCTCGGCAACCAGGATCACTTCAGCCAGGTGTACGACCTGCGCGGAGCGGAAAAGGACGAGAGCGCTGCCCGCATCGGGCGCCGAAAACTCTCGGCCAAGCTGCGACCGCTGCTGTTGCGCCGCGTCAAGAAACAGGTGGCCAAGGATCTGCCGGAGCGTATCGAGCAACGGCTCGACTGCGAGTTGCCCGAAGAGCAGCGCAAACTTTACCTCGCCGAGTTGAAACGCAGCCGCGAGCAGGTCATGAAGGCGGTCAAGCAGAAGGGCGTCGCCAAGAGCAAGATGCACGTGCTGGCCGCGCTGACCCGACTGCGGCAGATCTGCTGTCACCCCGGCCTTGTCGGCAGCGACACGGAATCCGGCAAGATGGACACGCTCTACGAGCTGGTCGAGCCGCTGCTCGAGGAGGGGCACAAGGTGCTGGTGTTCAGCCAGTTCGTCCGGATGCTCCAGATCCTCGAGAAGCAGTGCGAGGATCGGGAGATGCCGACCTACCTGTTGACTGGCGAAACCAAGAACCGGCAGGACATCGTCACGGCATTTCAGGAGGACGAGTCACCGGCGGTGTTCCTGCTCAGCCTGCGGGCGGCCGGCACCGGCCTCAACCTGACGAGCGCCAGTTACGTGGTCATTTACGACCCGTGGTGGAATCCCGCCGTCGAGGCGCAGGCGATCGATCGCACGCACCGCATCGGCCAGACCTCCACCGTGAACGCCTACAAGATGATCTCGCCAGGCACCGTCGAGGAGAAAATCTGGGATCTGCAGCAGCAAAAGGCCAAGACGGTTTCTGACGTGCTCGGCGACGACGGCTTTGCCAAGGGACTGACCACGAACGACCTCGAGTACCTGTTCTCGGACTAGGCCAAGCGCTGGCCGTCTAACGTTTTTCAACGCGAAACGTTGGCTGGCTCCATTCGCCGCTTGGCAGCAGCCAACGAAAGACCACGCCACCTTCGCGGTGTCCAGCGGTGTCCAGTTGGTTTGGCTCGCCGAAATCCCGGTGCGTCACGAGGATGCGGAACGAGCCATCCGCCTCCGGCTTCACCTGCGAGTAATTCAGGATGATTTGTCGGTTCACAAAATCGCGCGACTCAAGCCAGCGGCTGCACAATTGAACCGACCAGTAACGGCACTCCGGCGCGCGCCCCTCCATCACGAGCGTCTCGTCCTCCTCGAGTTTGTACCAGCCGCCGACGTACTCGTTGTCCGGCGTGGGGAATAGGCTGTCGAGCCCCTCCACCGTGCTGTCGATGCCCACCGTGTTCGGTTCCTTCATCCACGCCTCCGAGGCGAGTTGTGTGGACTTCATTGTGCGCGCAAGGCTTTGGCTCAGCGCCCGCAAACGGTGCGTGACGCCCTCCACCGTCGGCGCCGTCGGCGGTGCGATGTCGTCGAGCGGCTCGATCTTCAGCTCAGCGGGTTGTTGCCGCAGATCGATGAAGTACTGGCGGGTCACCAGCGTGCGTGCGATGTTGTCCAGTTGCACCCAGTTTTGAGCACCGTTCGGCCGTTCGGTGGAGAGGATCAACTCGAACCGGCCGTCGTCATCGAACTCCATTTCGGCATCACAGATGTTGGACAGGATGCAGTTACTCCGGCCGCGCAGGCCGTACAGGCAGAAAGCCAGATACAGTTCCTCCCCCCGCCGGCCGTGAATGCGGTAGCGCAGGGCAGGGTTCAGCGTGGCCCGGTGGTACAGGGTGTCGGGATTGTCCACGAAAAACTTCCGGATCGGCGACATTACCTGCACAAGGCTCGGCGCGTTTGTGTCCTGTTCCACCTGAAACTCCGTCATGGCGACAAGGATGCGCGTGAGGAAGCGGTAGCCCTCGGCGCGTTCCGATGCGTCTCGTCCCTCGGTCAATGCGTCCACTTGCGCCGCTGCATCCGTGAGTTGCGCGGTCAGCGTTGTCCATGCCTTTGCCAGTTCGTCGTTTTTCATGGTGTTGCTCCTGTGAAATCGTGCTGCACGGTTTCGGCGCACAGTCCGTACTTCTCCATCGAGTAGCGATGCGTGCCGTGCTTGTGCTGGCGATTGTTGGCCAGCCATTGTTTCATGCACTTTTCAAATTCATCCGAGTAGCCGTAGCCGTGGTATTCGTAAATGCGCTGCACGGCGCCGATCGGGTCGCTGGTCAGGTCGGCGTATTGCACGTCGAGAAACTGCTCCGGGTCGGCGGCGGCGCGAACTTCGGTCGAACGCCGCTCGATCTCGAGCAGGCGCCGATGCCAATGCGCACCGATCGCGGCTCTATCCACCGCGTCGCTTGCGGCGCTCCGGGTGATTTCGCACAGGCTGCAGATGCTTGGCAGGACACTCTCGGCGCCGCGATGCGTCTGCACGATGCGCGCATCCTGGAAAACCTCCAGCAGGCCGCTTAGCCCGGCGAGATGGCGTGGCGCCTTGCAGATCCAGTGGCTGCCGCGGCATTTCCAGCCGAGCATCTGGAGTTGCCGACGGTAATAGCGGTACCACACCGCATCGGCTTCATGCCCGCTAAGCCACTTGGAATAGTTTGGGATGTTTGCCCTCAGCTCGAAAATAAAATCAGCGAATGTGTGCTCGATGAGCCAAAGGCACTCCTCCGGCCCGGTGGCATTGAGTTTGTGCGCGCTCGCGAGGCGGGGTGCGATTTTTTCAAAACCGGCGACAAACTCCTCCGTTTGCGCGATGCGCGAATCGTCCTCCAGCGACTCCGGGGGAGGCGCGGGATGCAAGCCCTCCCATAGCCGCAGCCAGCGCGCGGCCGGGTCGCAGGCAAGCAGGTTGTGCAGCAGCGTCGTGCCGGTCCGGGGGAAGCCCAAGATGTACAGGGGCCGCTCGATCGGCGTCTCCGCCATCTCCGGGTGGGCGGCAAATGCGGCCTCGGTTCGCAGTCGGTTCTTGAGCAGCCTCAGGATCGTGCGTTGCATCAGGATCACCCCCTGCGTGTTGAGGCGCGCCTCGTCCCGCAGTGACCGGAGCAGGATGTTGAACGGCTCACGGAACGAATCATCGCCAAAGTCCGACAGGCCGGTCTTCGTGGCGGCTTTCTGCAGCAGGGCCTCGTCGTTCAGCGCGACGTTGGGAGAGAGTTTCGACATTTTATGAGTATATCTGATTTAGTACGATGCGAACGTCTCTCCGTGTTGATTTCGCTTTCCCCCTCTCCCCGGTCCTCTCCCGCTGGGAGAGGGAGCTTGGCCAAGCGCATCCGGTTTGATTGCTTCTCCCGGGAGAAGGTGGCTGCAGGCCGGATGAGGGGGAACAGTTGGTTGTTTGAAAAATCACTGTTCGATTACAACAGTAAAAATCAATCAACGCACGTACAGCGTCCCGCCGTCGACGGGGAAGGGCGCACCGGTGATGAACGACGCCTCGTCGCTGCAGAGGAACACCGCCATCGCGGCGATCTCCTCCGGCTTGCCCATGCGGCCAATCGGCTGATAATCGGAAAGTTTCCTGAACATCTCCTCCTGGTTGTCGGGATAATTCTTCGCGATGAAGCCGTCGACGAACGGCGTGTGGATGCGGCCCGGCAAGATCGCGTTGCAGCGGATGTTGTCGTGCAGGTGATCCTTGGCTACCGAGTAGGTCATCGCGAGCACGCCGCCCTTGCTCGTGCTGTAGGCCAGGCGGTCATTGATCGCCATTGTCGCCACCGTCGAGGCGATGTTGACGATCGCCCCGCCGCCACTCTCGAGCATCAGCTTGACGCCGCCCTTCAGGCAGTTGAACACGCCCTTCAGGTTCACGTTCATCACGCGGTCGAAATCCTCCTCGCTGGTGTTGGTGATGTTGCCGACGTGCGCGATGCCGGCGTTGTTGACGAGGCAATCTAGCCCGCCGCGGTCGCTGCCAAGTTTGTTGAAAATGTCCTGCACCTGGCTGTGATCCGCCACATCGCACGCCGTCGCCTCCGCTTGGCCACCGGCGGAGCGGATCTGCTCGACCGTCTCCCCGGCGGCTTCGTCGTTGATCTCGAGCACATCGACAGACGCGCCCTGCTTGGCCAAGGCGAGAGCGATCGCTTGGCCGATGCCCGATCCCGCGCCGGTCACGACGGCAGACTTACCCGAAAGGCTGAACATGCGCGTCAATGTTCCCGAGACCGAGCTGCTTGGCAAGTTCAACCCTTGGCCAAGTGAACTCAAAAGAGGTTCCGTGCTGGCAAACTAGGAGGAATGCTTTACGCTTGGTCAAGCGCATGAGTGATTCTGGAAAAGCAACCAAGCGGCTTCGCAGTGAGGAGTGGTTCAACAACCCGGCGCACCCGGACGGCACGGTCATTTACATCGAGCGGTTCCTGAACTACGGCATCACGCCGGAGGAGTTGCGCGCCGGCAAGCCGATCATCGGCATCGCCCAGGTCGGCAGCGACATCTCGCCGTGCAACCGTGGGCACATCGAGACGGCTGAGCGCGTCAAGGCCGGCATCCGCGACGCTGGCGGGATTCCGTTCGTGTTTCCGGTGCACCCGATTCAGGAGAGCTGCCGCCGGCCGGCCGCCGCGCTGGACCGCAACCTGGCCTACCTGGGGCTCGTCGAGGTGCTGCACGGTTATCCATTCGATGGCGTCGTGCTGACGACTGGCTGCGACAAGACCACACCGGCCTGCCTGATGGCGGCGGCGACGATGAACCTGCCGGCGATCGTGCAGTCCGGCGGCCCGATGCTCGACGGCTGGTACAACGGTGAGTTGGCCGGCTCCGGCACGATGGTCTGGGAGGGGCGCAAGCAGTTGGCGGAGGGTAAAATCACCATCGAGGAACTGCTTGACCAAGTGGCCGCCTCGTCGTCCAGCGTCGGCCACTGCAACACGATGGGCACGGCTCTCTCAATGAACTCCCTCGCCGAGGCGCTGGGCATGTCGCTGCCGGGCTGTGGGGTGATCCCGGCGGCGTACCGCGAGCGAGGTCAGATGGCGTACCGCACTGGCAAACGCATCGTGGAGATGGTTCACGAGGATTTGACGCCGAGCAAGGTGATGACGCGCGAGGCATTCGAGAACGCCATCGTCGTCAACACGGCCATTGGTGGGTCCACAAATTGCCCCGTTCACCTGAGCGCCATCGCGCGGCATTTGGGCGTTGAGTTGAGCCTGCAGGATTGGCAGGACGTGGGCTACGACGTTCCGTTGCTTGTCAATTGCCAGCCGGCCGGCAAGTATCTGGGCGAGTCGTTCCATCGCGCGGGCGGCATCCCGGGCGTGATTCGCGAGTTGCTCGGCGCGGGGCGTATGCACGGCGGAACGATGACGGTCAGCGGCAGAACGGTGGCTGAAAACCAGGCGGACATCCTGGAGCCGGATCGCGAGGTGATCCGCGCTTACGGCGAACCGCTGAAAGAGCAGGCCGGTTTTTTGGTTCTGAACGGCAACCTGTTTGACGCGGCGCTGATCAAGACCTGCGTCATCAGCGATGAGTTCCGTGCGCGCTACCTGTCCGAGCCGGGAAATGAAAATGAATTCACGTCGCGGGTGATCGTGTTCGAGGGGCCGGAGGATTACCGTGAGCGGCTCAATGATCCGTCGCTGAACATCGACGACTCGTGCATGCTGGTGATTCGCGGCTGCGGGCCGGTCGGCTATCCCGGCTCCGGGGAGGTGGTGAACATGCAGCCACCGGACGACCTCCTGAAACAGGGCATCGACATGCTGCCGACGATGGGCGACGGCCGCCAAAGCGGCACCTCTGCCAGTCCGAGCATTTTGAACATCGCCCCCGAGTCGGCTGCGGGCGGGAACCTGGCTCTGCTCGAAACCGGCGACGAGGTGCGGGTGGACCTCAACAAGTGTCGGGTAGACTTGCTGGTGTCCGACGAGGCCTTGGCCAAGCGACGTGAAAAGTATGCCCCGCCCGAACTTCACCACCAGACGCCCTGGCAGGAGATGTACCGGGGTTGCGTCGGCCAGCTCGACACCGGCGCCTGTATCGAGTTCGCGACCAAGTACCGGGATGTGGCGGGGGATTATCCGCGTCATTACCACTGATTCAATCGATCGAGATTGAGTTGCCGCGCGTGGGACGGTAGCTTGCCCGGCCATGAGCGAGGGAGACTCAGACACGACACAACGACCGGACGGCCGTGCGGCGGATCAACTCCGCACGGTTACTTTCAAAAACAACATCGCCCCGTACGCCACCGGCTCGACACTGATCGAGTGGGGCGACACCCGCGTCATTTGCAGCGCCACCGTCGAGGAATCGGTGCCGCGCTGGATGAAGCTGCAGAACGTCGAGGGCGGCTGGCTCACCGCCGAGTACTCGATGCTGCCTTACTCGACACTGGACCGGAAACAAAGGGACATTTCCAAGGGGAAGATCGACGGGCGCTCGCAGGAAATCCAGCGCCTCATCGGCCGATCGATGCGGGCCGCGGTGGACTTGGTCAAGCTCGGCTCGCGAACGCTCTGGATCGACTGCGACGTGCTCCAGGCAGACGGCGGCACGCGCACGGCGTCGATCACCGGCGGCTACGTGGCCCTGTCGCTGGCCTTGGCCAAGCTGCAGGCGGAGGGGTTGCTGGAGTGCGACCCGGTGGTCTCGCCGGTCGCCGCGGTGAGCGTCGGCGTGGTGGGCGGCGTGCCCATCCTAGATTTGCCCTACGTCGAGGATGTCGCCGCCGAGGTGGACATGAACCTCGTGATGAACGCCAACGGCGAGTTCATCGAGTTGCAGGGTACCGGCGAAAAGAACACTTTCAGCGACGGCGAACTGGCCACCATGCTGGCGCATGGGCGAAAGGGGATCGGCGAGTTGCTGGATCTGCAGAAGGTGGCCATCGCTGAGGGCTAAGGGGAGGCGGCGTCATGTATTGCAGGGAGAAACCGACCCGGCTGCACCTCGTCCGCCACGCCGAGGTGGACGAGGCATACCACGAGGTGTTCGGGGGTCAGATCGACATGGAACTGTCGTCGCTTGGCCATGAGCAGGCCAAGCGCTTGGCCAAGTTTTTGGGCGGCCGCACCTTTGATCACATTTACATCAGCCCGATGGTTCGGGTGCGACAGACAGCCGAGCCGCTGCTTGACGCGCTTGGCCGGGAGGCGCAGGTGATCGATGACTTGCGCGAGGTTGATTTCGGCGTCTGGACCGGACACAAGTGGCACGAGATACAGGAAAAATTCGGCGTGGACGCCGAGGACTGGCTCCTGCATCTGGAGAACGGCGATGTCGCCGAGGCCGAGTCGATGGACGGGTACCAGTCACGTATTCGCGGCAGCCTGGAGCGAATGATGGGAGAAGGGGCAGAGCAGGACGTGCTCGTCCTGTGCCATGGCGGCGTGATTCGGATGCTCCTGTCGTTGCTGCTCGACGAGCCGTTCTCTAAAATGGACCGCTTTGAGGTCGACTTCGCCAGCCTGACGGTGATTGAGCACCGATCCAGCCGCACTGAAATCAAGCTGCACAACTTTTCCCCCTGGCTGTGGCTCGGCGACGATGGTGGAATATGAGCGGGCAGTTGGATCACCTTTTGTCTTAGGCGCAATTCGATCGATCCGGCGGAGGGTGCGCCTGGAGGAGGTGGCTTTTGCGGGTTGGGAATGGAACTTGTTGCGGTGGAATCACTTGAAGAGCGGCGCTTAGGGGTGTTCCAATTCTCCTCCTTATTTTTTCGAACACCAGGCCCGGCGGGGGGTCAAAGCTCGCGACTGTTTGATATGCATGACCTGATACATGCGGGGGTAAGGTTTGCTTCAATCCAGGGTGGCTTTGCCGATCTTTTCCCGACGGTTTCTTCCACACATCCATCAACCTTAATGAAAAAGAAAACCGATGTCGTTTCCGGCCTCGTCAGCGAGGAGCATCCCTTTCACCAAGCGCTAACCCAGCCGGGTAAGGCTAAGAAACACCGTTACGAGAGACGAAAGGTCCGGAGCATCCTGAAGGTCGGGGATTGGGGGGAGGAAATTGAATACGAGGACGCAAGCTGAGCGGAGGAGGAGAGGTTTTCGTCCCGCTGCGCGGCATCAACCGGAGACGAGTTCATCGACGTTTTTATAGGTCGTGTCGAGTTGCTCGACGAGCGGGTCGGTGATTTCCACGCCGGCCTCCCGCAGGGCCAGCATGGCTGCGCCGAGCACGGTTGGCAGACGGGGTTGGCTGAGCATCACCCTGAACTCCCCACGAATAGTCTCCTCGAAGGCGTTCATCACTGCTCGGTTGTGAAGGAGCACGCCGCCGGAAAAGAACAACGGCAGCGGAGAGGCGTTCAGGCCGGACTTTTCGACGGCCCGGATGGCGAGGGTGGCGACGGCCTCGCCGGCTTCGCGGCAGATCTGCTGATACACCGGGTCGGCGTCCCCGATTTTCCTGTCGAGCCTGGAGGCGAGATTGGCAAACTTGTCGCGTGTGAACTCGGGATGATAAATCACCGGGATCAGGCCCTGTACGTTTTTGACTTCGTACCAGTCGCAAAGGGCGCCTGTGATTGAGGTCATGGGGCCGGTTTGCTCAAACTCGGCAATGGCAGCCCGGATGCATTTCACGGCGATCCAGTAGGCGCTGCCAACGTCGTCGAGCAGCGGCCCCCATCCCCCGAGTTGCGTGAACTTCTCGGCCTCATTGCAGGCAATGATGCTGGTGCCGGTCCCGCAAATGACCAGCACACCGGGCCGGCCAAGCGTTGCGCCTTGAAAGGCGGCGACGGAGTCGCCCACGAGGCGGGTTCGTTTCCAGGGATAGATTTTTCCGCAGAGCTTTTCCTTCTGGTCGGTTGTGGCCTCGCTGAAGATGCCGGCTGCGGAGACGGCGTAATGGGTGAATTCGTTCGAGAAGGGCAGCTGAAGCTCAAGGTCGCGGAGGATTTCGCTCACGCGTCGCCGGACCTCCTTTTGGTAGGAGCCGGTGAAGTTCATTGACGCGGAGTGGACGACCGCGAGCACCCGGCCGTCGTGTGTTGCCGCCACGCCGTGGCTGTAGGTGGCACCACCATCAATCCCGATGACCAACTGCAGAGGAGTCTCCATGCGTGTGCCTTGGCAAGCGCTTGGCCAAGCGCGACTTGGGAGACAGTGGCGAATTCGATCCCCAATGGCAATCCGGACCTGCCCGCCCGGGCCCGGACAGCATGGCTGCATGACGGTGGAGGTAAAGAAGATTGAAATAAAACTTGGCTGGCCGGGGAGCTTCGGTTAGCCCTTTTCCCCCTTTTCAAGATGCCAGGGGCTTGCCTGAAGTTTTTTTGTCTGCTTTTACTTTGCTCCCGATATGGATAGGCTGCGCCGCGCTTTTGGGGTTGATGGCTGTTTGATTCAAGACTGTGTCTGCACGAGACGACTATTTGCTAGAAACACTGACCGAGATGGGGGCGGTGACGGACGAGGAGCGTGCGCTTGCCGAGGACGAGGCCATGTCGAGCGGGGAGGGGGTTGTGGACACGCTCATCACCAAGGGCGTGGTTATGGCGATCCAGATCTCCCAGGCCAAGGCGGCGCAATTCGGTGCAGAGTTCGTCGAGCTCGCTGATCACCCGATCGAGGACGAAGTCATCTCCTCCGTGCCCCGGTCGGTGGCGCACCAGTACAAGGTGGTGCCGCTGTACCAGGACGACCTGAGCGTCACGGTGGCGATGTCCGATCCGTCGGATCTGGACGCGATTGACGCGCTTGGCCAGGCGCTGAACAAGGAGGTGAGGATCAGCGTGGCCGATGAGGACGAGATCGAGGGCGCCCTTAAGCAGTATTACGGAGCGGCGCGGGACGACAACGTCAGCCAACTGATCCAGGACATCACCGAGGGGGAGGTGCAGATCAGCACCCTTGGGGAAGTGACGGTGGAGGAGGATGCGGATGCAGTCGACGCAGACACGCCGATTATCAAGCTGGTCAACACCATGATCGTGGAGGCATTCCGGATGGGGGCGTCTGACATTCATCTTGAACCTCTGGCGTTGCGGTTCCGGATGCGCTATCGAGTCGACGGTGTCTGCCACGAGCAGAAAGCGCCGCCGAGACGGTTGCAGGCCTCGGTGATCAGTCGCCTCAAGATCATGTCCGAAATGGATATCGCCGAGAAACGCATCCCGCAGGATGGCCGCATCCAGGCCAACGTGGGCGGCAAAAACATCGATCTTCGCGTCAACTGCCTTCCGACGACGCACGGTGAGAGCATTGTCATGCGATTGCTGGACAAGGAAGGGCTGAAACTCGGTCTCGGCCAGTTGGGCTTTCTGGCAGATGACCAGCGCACGTTTGAGGACCTGATCCAGTTGCCTGACGGCATCCTGCTGGTGACCGGGCCGACCGGCTCCGGCAAGACTACCACCCTGTACTCCTGCCTGAACTACATCAACAAGCCGGATCGAAAAATCATCACCGTCGAGGATCCGGTCGAGTATCTGCTCGAAGGTATCAACCAGGTGCAGGTCCACACCGCGGTGGATTTGACCTTTGCCAACGCGCTCAGGGCGATGTTGCGCCAGGCACCGAACGTGGTGATGCTGGGCGAGATTCGTGACTTCGAGACGGCTACCATTGCGATTAACGCGTCGCTGACCGGTCATCTGGTTTTTTCCACGCTCCACACAAACGACGCGCCATCGGCCGTGACCCGCTTGACCGATATCGGGGTGAAGCCGTTCCTGATTGCGTCGGCCACCCGCTGTCTCATGGCGCAGCGTCTGGTAAGGAAAATTTGCCCGAAATGCGAAGGGCCAGTCGAACCGGTGGAGAGTGAACTGCTTTCACTTGGCCTCGACCCTAAAAGCATCAAGGATCCCAATTTCAAGGCTGGGGAGGGTTGCGACAAATGCAACGGGACCGGGTACAAGGGCCGGTTTGGCTTATTCGAGGTGTTCGTCGTGGACGATGAAAGCCGAAAGATGATCGTCAACACGGTCACGGCCACAGAGTTGCGCAAGCGTGCCCGTGAAGTGGGTATGCGCACGCTTCGGGAGGATGGCGCCCGCAAGACGGTCGCTGGAATGACCACGCCGAAAGAAGTGTTGCGTGTCACGGTGGGTGACGAGAGTTGACCGTTTTTTTGAGATAGCCATGTCCTATGTAATGTCAGATTTGTTGCACCTTGTGGTGCAGGAGGGAGCGTCCGATCTTCACATCCGGGTGGGGGTGCCGCCCGCGATCCGCCTGCACGGTATTTTGCAGAAGGTGGATGGTCCGGCTCTCACGGATGAGATGGCCGAGGAACTTGTGCGTGCCATCACTTCGGACGAGAACATTCAGGAAGTGCGTGAGCGTGGCGGGGCGGATTTCGCCTTTGCGTTTGGTGACATGGCCCGGTTTCGGGTGAGTGTGTTCAAGGAGAGGGGAAGATTCGCAACGGTGTTGCGGCAGATACCGACAACGCTGCTGACGTTCGAGCAGATCGGCCTGCCGCCCTCGGTGAAGGAATTGTTGTACAAGCCGCGCGGCATGTGCCTGGTGACCGGGCCGACCGGCTCTGGCAAGAGCACCACGCTGGCCTCCATGATTGACATCATCAACATCGAGCGTGATGACGCCCACATTGTCACCGTTGAAGATCCCATCGAGTTTTATCACAACCACAAGAATGCCATCATCACCCAACGCGAGGTGCACGTGGACGTGCCAAGCTTCGGCGAGGCGCTGCGCCGTGTCCTGCGGATGGACCCGGACATCATTCTGGTGGGTGAGATGCGTGACCTGGAGACAATCGAGGCGGCCATCACCGCTGCGGAAACGGGTCACCTTGTGTTTGGCACCCTTCATACGACAGGCGCTGCCAAGACCATTGATCGTATCGTAAACGCGTTCCCCACCAATCAGCAAAATACCATCCGCATTCAGTTGTCCACGGTGCTGCAGTCCGTGATCTCCCAGTTGCTCTGCCCGCGAGCTGACAAGCCAGGCCGGATAGCGGTGTTTGAGATCATGAACTGGACACCCTCGATTTCTGCGCTGATACGAGACAACAAGACCTACCGAATCAACTCCGACATCCAGACCGGCGCCAAGTACGGCATGGTGAACCTGGATTCATTCCTGTTGGAAAAATATCAGGCCGGCCTGATTTCAGAGGATGAAGTTATTACAAAGTCACAAGATCCCGGAACCATCATGGACAAACTTCGGGCGGTGCAGGCGGGGATGGCGGCCGAGGAGGAGGAGGGGGTGGAGGCCTGATGGCAGACTATCTGTCCATTCCGCTGTTGGCGTTGATCGCGGAGCAGGATCTGCTGGACGAGTTCCAGATTGAGGAGGCCGCCGGTGAGGTGGAGACCAAGGGGGTGACTGCTTTTCAGGCGTTGGTGGATTTGGATTATCTGGACGCAGACAGGATTATTCAAGTCTTGTGCGATCATCTTGGCGCGGAGTCGATGGATCTCAACGATGCCCTGATCACACCGGAATTAACGACGCTGTTGCCGTCCGGATTGGCCAGGCAGTACAAGTGCGTTCCGGTTTCCCATTTTGATCCGACGTTGCAGGTGGCTTTTGCGGATCCGCTCGACCCGGCCGCAATCGATGAGATTGGCTATACGACCGGTCTGGATATTCAGATCGTGGTTGCCGATCCGGCCCAGGTGGTTGCCGCGGTCAAGGAGCATTATGGCGAGGACGAGGCGGATGCCGCAGCCGGGGGGGCCGCATTTGAGGAAATCCTAAAGGAAATGGGATTGGACTCATCCGACGAAGGAAAAGTGGAGGTTGAAGACATTGAGCAGATTGACGTCTCTGGGGATGAGAGAGACATCGCCGCCTTTGTGGATGCCGTGCTGGTGACGGCCATCGGGGATCGTGCCAGTGACATTCATTTTGAGCCGTTTGAGAACGATTTCAAGATCCGGGCCCGTGTGGACGGGGCGCTCTATGAGTTGACAAGCCCTCCGAAAAGCCTGGCACCGAACGTGGTGGGCCGTATCAAGGTCATGGCGGATCTCAAGCCGGACGAACGCCGTCGGCCGCAGGACGGCCGTATTCCCCGCATCATGCCCGACGGCCGCAAAATCGATCTTCGTGTGTCTTGTTTGCCGACGCAGTTTGGGGAATCCGTCGTGCTGCGCGTGCTGGATCGCGAGGCCATCAAACTGGACTTGGATGCGCTTGGTTTTCCGGACGACATGCTGACCATGATCAGGGAAATCGCAAGAACGCCCAACGGCATTTTTATCGTAACGGGGCCGACCGGTTGCGGAAAAACCACCACCCTCTATTCCACGCTTCACGAGGTGAACTCCATCGGCGATAAGATTTTGTCGGTGGAGGATCCGGTTGAGTTCGACATTGACGGAATCATGCAGGTTCCCGTGAGGGAAGCGATCGGGATGACTTTTGCGGCTGGCCTGCGGGCTTTCCTTCGCCAGGACCCGGACATTATCATGGTTGGGGAAATGCGCGATCTTGAGACCGCGCAGATATCCATTCAGGCCTCCCTAACGGGTCACTTGGTGCTTAGTACCCTGCACACCAACGACGCCGCGGGTGCCGTAACCCGCTTGCTGGACATGGGGGTTGAACCGTTCCTCATCTCCTCAACCCTATTGTGTGTGCTTGCGCAGCGTCTGATCCGGACCATTTGCAAAAAATGCAGTAGTCCATTTGACCCCACCGACAAACAGATCGAACAGCTGGGTATGAAACGTTCTGACTTGAGCGACTCTCAGTTTCATTACGGTCGGGGTTGTTCATCATGTCACGACACCGGTTATTCCGGCCGACGCGGTATTTTTGAGTTTTTGACGGTTAACGACGAGATACGGGAGTTAATCAACCAAGTTGCGCCAACCATCGTTGTCCGTCAAAAAGCCGTTGAGCAGGGAATGACCACCCTGAGACAAGATGGCTTGCGTGGCATCCACGATGGTGATACGACCGTGGAAGAGGTGCTCCGTTACACGTAAAACAAGCGGGACGCATAATAATGGCCACCTTTCAATACGAGGCGTTAAACGCTCAGAGCGGGAAAACTGAAAAGGGCGAGTTGAACGTCGGCAGTCAGGCCGAGGCATTGGCTCGCCTGCAGGAGATGGGACTGGCCCCCATAAAGGTGGACCCTGTCAAGAAGGAGGGTCCCAAAAAGGCCAAAGCCAAGCGAGGCGCGGCCAAGGGCAAAAAAGGGGCCAAGAAGGGTCTCGGGGATATGGAGATCAACATCCCCGGGTTGGGCGGCAGGGTTAAGGAAAAAAACCTCACAATCTTCACCCGCCAGTTGGCCCAGTTGACCTCCGCGGGATTGCCCCTGCTTAGTGGCCTCAGGGTGCTCGAGAGGCAGGAGAAAACCCCCACGCTGCGACGTGTAGTGGGCGACTTGGCCGAGGTGATCGAGGGAGGTGGCACCTTCTCCGAGGGCTTGGCCCAGAACCCCAAGGTGTTCAACAAGCTGTTCGTCAGCATGGTCAAGGCAGGCGAACTCGGCGGTGTGCTGGAAGTGGTGCTGGACCGCTTGGCCCAGTTCATGGAGAAGGCCATGAGAATCAAGGGGAAGGTAAAGGCCGCCATGTTTTACCCCATCGCAGTGCTTGTGGTTGCGATAGTCATCATGGGCGTTCTGCTGGTGTTCGTTATCCCCAAGTTTAAGGATGTGTTTGCTGAAATGATGGGGACGGGGCTCCCGCGATTTACAGAGATCGTTCTTGATATCAGTGACGTGGTCCGCTTGAACGCCATGGGAACCTTGTCTGGCATGTTTGCCTGTATGTTCACCTTCGCCATGGTCGGTCGAACCCACTTCGGCCGTTACATTTTGGACAAGATGAGTCTGTTGTTCCCAATCATAGGTCCTGTAGTGGAAAAGGTGGCCATTGCCAGATTCGCACGCACCCTCGGCACCCTTATCAATTCCGGTGTGCCGATCCTTCAGGCTCTCAACATTGTAAAGGACACTTCCGGCAATGTCGTGGTGTCGCGAGCCGTTCAGGACGTCCACGACAGTGTCAAGGAGGGTGAGACCATCGTCGCGCCGCTGGAGGCTTCTCGCGTGTTTCCCCCGATGGTCATCAGCATGGTGGATGTCGGTGAAAAAACCGGTGACATGCCCCAGATGCTCGAGAAGATTGCCGACACGTACGATGAGGAAGTGGATCGTGCCGTCGAGTCACTCACCTCGTTGATCGAGCCGATCATGATCGTCTTTCTGGCCGTCATCGTGGGCAGCATCGTGATCGCCATGTTCCTGCCGCTGATCAAGATGATCGAGGGCATAGAGTAACCAAGCGGAGGGCGACGCACATGATCCTGTAGGCATTCGGCCGGGAGTGCTGCTTCCCCGCTTGGCCAAGTGGATGAGGCTCCGTTCTTTTGCATCCGATCAGGCTGGGTTGGATCTGTTGTGCATGAACAGCAAGGCTGACAAAAAGAACCTCACCCGCCGCTTAGCTGAAATTGTCGGCGAGGATGCCGTGCTCACCGACGAACGTGAGCTTGTCGTTTACGAATGCGACGCCTACACCCTCCAAAAAAACCTTCCCACCGCGGTGGTTCTTCCCCGGTCCACTCAGGAAGTGGCGGCGGTCGTCCGCCTGTGTGCCGGTCTGGATTTGCCCATCATTCCCCGTGGCGCGGGCACGAGCCTGAGTGGCGGAGTATTGGCGGTTGACGGCGGCGTCATCATTGCCCTGACGCGAATGAATCGCGTGCTGGGTATTGATCCACGAAACCGCCGAGCACTGGTTGAGGCTGGTTGCGTGAACGCATGGATCACTCGTGATGCGGAAGAACACGGTCTGTTTTATGCCCCCGATCCGTCGAGCCAGCCGGCTTGCACGATTGGCGGCAATATTGCGACCAACTCCGGCGGACCGCACACACTGAAAAACGGCGTTACCACCAACCATGTGCTTGGCTACGAGATGGTGTTGCCGGACGGCAGCATCGAGTGGCTGGGTGTCGAGCCGGACGGTGGTGAGGAGGTCGGCGGCTACGATCTGCGTGGCGCGGGCATCGGCTCGGAGGGCATGTTCGGCGTGATCACGCGGGCGCTGGTGCGACTCACCAAGGCACCCTCGGCATTCAAGACCTTCCTGGGCGTGTTTGACAGTGTGGATCAGGCCAGCCAGACGGTAAGTGACATCATCGCCGCCGGCATCGTGCCGGCTGCGCTCGAGATGATGGATCAACTGATCACGCAGGCGCTTGAGGAGGCGTATCACTTCGGCTTCCCGCTCGATGCCGGCGCGGTGCTGATCGTCGAGTTGGACGGCCTGGCCAAGGGCGTCGAGCAGCAGGCCAGGCTAGTCGATGAGATTTGCCGCCGAAACAACGCCAGCGAAGTGCGCCTGGCCAAGGACGATGCCGAGCGCGCCGCCCTGTGGAAGTGCCGCAAGCGCGCCTTCGGGGCGATTGGCCGCCTGAGCCCGAATTACGTCACGCAGGACGGTGTCGTGCCGCGCAGCAGATTGCCGGAGATCATGCGCTTCATTCGCTCCGTCAGCGACAAACATCGGCTGCGGATTCCCAACGTCTTCCACGCCGGCGACGGCAACATTCATCCGCTGATCCTTTACGATGAACGCGATCCGGATCAGGTGAAGCGGGCCCTGCAGGCCGGCGATGACATTCTCAGCAAATGCATCGAGTTGGGCGGCAGCGTCACCGGCGAGCACGGCATTGGCGCGGAGAAAATCGACTTTATGTCCAGGCAGTTTGCCGAGGACGACCTCGAGGCCATGCAGCAGTTGCGCCGCGTGTTTGACCCGGATAAGCGCTGCAACCCGCACAAAATGTTCCCCGGTGCCAAGCGCTGCGCCGAGTTCGCCCCCAAAAAACAGGTTGTTGCATGACGCTCAAGCCGGGTTCCATTTCTGAGTTGCAGGAGTCGCTGTCTCAATCGCGGCGAGTGGCCGGGGTGTCGCTGGAAGCTGTCGCTCAACTCATCGAGCATGTGCCGGAGGACATGACGGCGACAGTGCAGGCCGGGATGAGCCTGGCGGATTTTCAAGCGCACTTGGCCAAGGCGGGCCAATGGCTCCCGATCGATCCGCCGAATCCGGAGGCCGTCACAATCGGCAAATTGCTGGCCAACAACCTCAACGGGCCAAGGCGTTTCGGTTGCGGGACGATTCGCGACTGGGTCATTGGCATGGCCGTGGTGCTGCCGGACGGTCGGGTGATTCGCAACGGAGGCAAGGTGGTGAAAAACGTCGCCGGATTTGATCTCTGCCGGTTGTTCGTCGGCGCACGTGACACGTTGGGCATCATCGTCGAGGCGACGTTCAAGCTGTCGCCTCTGCTGGAGGCGGAGGCGCACTTGGCCAAGCCTTGCGAGTCGCTTGGCCAGGCGGAGGCCCTGCTCGACAAAATCTGGGACTCGGACCTGCAACCGACCGTACTTGATCTGCATCGCATTGACGGCGAACAACTCACGCTGGTTGCCGGCTTCGCCGGACCAAGCGCCGATGTGGAGGCCCAGTCGGGTGCGGCGAGCGCACTTGGCTTCGCTGATGAGGTGTCGCTTGATTACGATGCCCGATTTCGCCGAACGGCTTCCAGTTTCATATCGGTCGCCCCCGGAAAATTGATTTCGACATTGCAGGACTTGGGCGATGAGTCGTTTGTGGCCCGCGCGGGCAATGGTGTGATTTATCATACCAGCGCCAAGCCGACTGAGGCACCGTCGCTAGAGTTGCAGCAGCGGGTGAAGGAGATTTTTGACCCGAAAGGAGTCCTGGCCGGATGAGCGCGCTTGGCCAATTTCTCGATGAAACTAAGGCGCTGTCCTGTGTGCACTGCGGGCTGTGCCTCTCGTCCTGTCCGACTTACCTCGAAACGGGGAACGAGAACGACTCGCCGCGCGGCCGTATTTACATCATGCGCGCCATGCAGTCGGGGCAGTTGGGCGTGGAGGCCGCAGCGGTTCGCCATATCGATTTATGCCTGGGCTGTCGTGCCTGCGAGACAGCCTGCCCAAGCGGGGTGCAGTACGGGACGCTGCTGGAGGAGACGCGCGATCATATCGAGAAACATCATGGGCGCGGCCTGTTCCAATGGCTTTTGCGGAGATTCGTCATCGAGCAGATTTTCCCATTGCCGTGGCGACTGCGCCTGGCCCTGTTGCCGATGCGCATGATTCGTTTTTTGCGGCTTACCTTTATACTGCCGAAGTTTGCCCGGGAAATGATGGAACTGCTGCCGCAGCGCCTGGCCAGGGGCAAATTGCCAGCCGAGCGCTTGGCCAAGGGGGAGGGAAGGGGAAAAGTCGGCTTCATCGAAGGCTGCGTGATGCAGGTCATGTTCGGCGACACGAATGACTCGAGCGCCGAACTGCTGCAGCGCGACGGATGGAATGTTGTTACGCCCGCCAGTCAAGGTTGCTGCGGTGCGTTGTACGCGCACAGCGGTCAACTGGAAAAAGCCCGCGAGTGTGCCCGCCGAAACATCGCCGCGTTCGAAGGTCAGTCATTGGAAGCCATTATCATCAACGCTGCCGGTTGCGGTTCCACGTTGGTCGAGTACGGGGAGTTGCTGAAGGGCGATCCGGAATGGGCGGAACGCGCGGAAGCATTCAGTGCTAAGGTGCGGGACTTGGTGGCATGGTTGGATAATTCGCAGGTGACCCCGGTGAAGAGTAGAAAGAAAGTGACGTATCATGACGCGTGTCACTTGTGCCATGCTCAGGGGATAAAAGATGAGCCGAGGCAATTGGTGCGCGCCCGGGCGGGAGGCGAGTTTGTTGAGTTGGTCGAATCGGATCTCTGCTGTGGCAGCGCCGGGAGCTATAACCTGACCGAACCGGAGATGGCCAAAAAACTAAAATCCCGGAAGGTGCAAAACATCCTCGAATCGGGCGCGGATGTGGTTGTGACGACCAACCCGGGATGTTTGTTGCAAATTCAATCGGGGTTGAAAAAGGCCGGGGCGAATCATGTTCGGGCCGTGCACATTGCTGATTATTTGAAATGAAACCGAAACACTTTTTAGCGATGTTGTGTGTGTTGGCGATTGTGGCCAGCGCGGAAGCTCGCAAGCCCAACGTGGTGGTCATCTACACCGACGATCAGGGTTCGATCGATGTCAACGCCTACGGGGCGAAGGATTTGGTCACGCCTGCGATGGATTCGCTTTGCCGGGACGGCCTGCGGTTTACCCAGTTTTATTCAGCGTCAGCCGTCTGTTCGCCTTCGCGAGCGGCGTTGTTGACGGGGCGGGTGCCGGTTCGCGCGGGTGTGCCGGGGAATGTGTCGTCCCACCCCGGTGGCCGTGGCGCGATGCCGGCCGAGCAGGTGACCATGGCGGAAATGTTCAAGACTGCGGGATATGCCACGGCGCACATCGGCAAGTGGCATCTCGGCTTTACGCCGCCGACCATGCCGAACGGGCAGGGCTTCGATTATTCGTTCGGGCACATGGGCGGGTGCATCGACAACTACTCGCACTTTTTTTACTGGGTGCCTCCGAACCGCCACGACCTTTACGAGAACGGCAAGGAGATCTGGCGAACGGGAGAATACTTCCCGACGTTGATGGTGGACGAAGCAGCAAAGTTCATGGAGGCAAATCGCGAGAAACCGTTTTTCATGTATTGGGCGATCAACCTGCCTCACTACCCGTTGCAAGGTACGGAAAAGTGGCGTCGCCGTTACGCTCACATCAAAGACGAAAAACGCCGCCGCTACGCTGCGTTTATGTCCTCGATGGATGAGGCGATTGGCGGTTTGCTGGAGGAGATCGACAGTCTCGGTTTGCGGGAGGACACGATTGTTGTGTTTCAAAGTGACCACGGCCACTCGGTGGAAGAGCGCACGTTTGGTGGTGGCGGTAATCCCGGGCCGTATCGTGGGGCGAAGTTCAGTTATTTCGAGGGAGGGATACGTGTGCCGGCGATGATTCGTTGGCCGGGTAAAATTCCGGCTGGCCAAGTGCGCGGGCAGTTTGGCGTGTCGGTCGATTGGTTGCCGACGTTGGCGGATTATGCGGGTGTGCCGTTGCCCAAGCGCAAACTCGACGGCAAGAACCTGGCCAAGGTTATTGAGTCGGACGATGCAAAATCGCCCCATTCGGAATTCCACTGGATGGGGGGCGGTTCGAACTCACAGTGGGCAGTACGGGAGGGGGATTGGAAGTTGATTGGTAACCCGAGAGATCCGACCCGGAAAACTCCACTGTCCAAGGACGATAAGCTCTTTCTTGTGAATATTTCGATTGATGTCGAGGAGCAAAAAAATCTTCGCTACACGCACCCGGATCAGTTGAAACGTCTCAAGGCGATTCACGAACGCTGGGTCGCCGACCTGCGCGGTTCGGAGTAGGTACCGCACTTTCCGCGTGCGTTTGAGTGGGGAGTCGGTATTTTGTCGCGGCATGCGTTTGAGCGCAGAATCACAGGCATTATTTGACAAGGCGTTGCAATGGATCCCCGGCGGGGTGAACTCGCCGGTGCGGGCTTTTCGCGCCGTTGGTGGCAATCCGTTTTTCGCGGTGCGGGCCAACGGCGCCACGGTTCGGGACGCCGACGGCAACGAGTACGTCGACTATGTGGGCACGTGGGGACCGGCGATTCTGGGGCACGCCCCGCGGGTCGTTGTGGATGCTGTCAAAAGCGCGGCGGAACATGGAACCAGCTTCGGGATTCCCAATCCACTCGAGGTGCGGATGGCCGAGTTGGTGGTCAATGCCGTGCCGTCGGTCGAGAAGGTGCGGATGTGCAATTCCGGCACCGAGGCAACGATGTCGGCGATCCGCCTGGCGCGGGGCTTCACCAAGCGCGGCAAAATCATCAAGTTTGAGGGCTGCTACCACGGCCACGTCGACTCGCTGCTGGTCAAGGCCGGCTCGGGCGCGTTGACGCTTGGCCAACCGGACAGCGCCGGTGTGCCGCCGGAGTTTACCAGCCAAACAATCGTGCTGCCGTTCAATGATGTTCAGGCGGTGCGGGAAGCGTTTGCCGCGCATGGTCCGGATATTGCCGGGATCATTTTGGAACCGGTGCCGGCCAACGCGGGACTTTATTTGCCGCGCGACGGCTACTTGGAGTTTCTGCGTGAAATCACCGCCGGGCATGAGTCGTTGTTGATTTTTGACGAAGTGATGACTGGCTTTCGCCTCGGTTTGGCCGGGGCCCAGGGGCGCTTTGGCATCACGCCGGACTTGAGCTGTTTCGGTAAGGTCATCGGCGGCGGGTTGCCGGTTGGGGCGTTTGGCGGGCGCGGGGAAATCATGGACTGCCTCGCGCCGGACGGGCCGGTGTACCAGGCGGGCACGCTGAGCGGCAATCCCCTGGCCATGGCCGCCGGTGTCGCTGTGCTGGAGGCGCTGGCGGACGGTTCCGTTTACAAAAAAATCGAGGCGCTTGGCCAAGCGCTGTCGGATGGCCTGGCCAGGGCGGCGGAGTCGGCGGGGGTTGCGGTTCAGTTGCAGCGTATCGGCTCGATGTCCTGCTGCTACTTCAACGACGCGCCGGTTCACAACATGGCCGATGCGATGAAGAGCGACCGTGACCGATTCGGCAACTATTTCCACGGGATGCTGGAGGCGGGGATTTACGTGGCGCCGTCGCAGTTCGAGGCCGGGTTCATCTCGGCGGCGCACGATGAGGCGACAATCGGGAGGACGATCGAGGCCGCGGTTGAGGTGATGAAGGCGCTTTAGCTCATGCGAGTCCTCGCCATAGACCACGGAACTGTCCGGATGGGCATCGCGATGAGCGACGAGTTGAAAATGATCGCGCAGCCGCTCGAGTTCATCCCGGCCGAGCCCTTCTCCGGATTCCTTGATCGGTTGAAGGAACTACTGCAAGAGTACGAGGTGGAGTTAATCCTGATTGGCATGCCTCGCAACATGGACGGCAGCTTCGGCGAGGCGTCTCTAAAAGTGCGTGAGTTTGCAGCGGTGTTGAAAAACAGCATCACTGTGCCGATGAAAACCTGGGATGAGAGGCTGACCTCCGTCCAGGCCAACCGCGTGCTCTCCCAGGGCGGGGTGAAGAAAAAGAAAAAGCGGAAGAACATCGACGCGATGGCGGCGGCGATCCTGCTGCAATCGTACCTCGACAGCCTGGCCTGAACGCCATGGATCACCTGAAATTTAAGCTGACCGTTGCGTATGACGGCACCCACTACAAGGGTTGGCAGTTGCAGAAAAACGACGTGACAGTCCAGCAGCGGATCGAGGAGGCGCTGCGGCAGTTGTTTCCGGGAGTGGACCGCGTTCACAGCTCAAGCCGAACGGACACCGGGGTGCACGCGCGCGGGATGGTGGCCCATGTGGAGGTGTCGAAGGCAGAGTATCGTATCGAGGATCAAAAATTGCGCCTCGCGTTGAATGCGTTTTTGCCGGACGACGTGCGGGTGATGGAGGCCAGGCGCGTGCCGATGACCTTCCATGCGCGGTTCGATGCCAGCGGCAAGCAGTACCGTTACAGCGTGTGGAATCATCCCGTGATGGATCCGCTTCAAAACAACACCGCCTGGCACGTGCCCCGCGAACTGGACTTCGAGCGCATGCAGCGAGGTGCGAGGCATTTTGTAGGCAGGCACGATTTCCGGGCCTTCGCCGTGAAGCGCGAGTACGAGATGCGCTCGACGGTTCGCACGGTGACCGGCTGCAAGGTGTACAAAAAAGAGTCGCTGCTGACCTGGGTCATCGAGGGCGACGGTTTCCTGTACAAGATGTGCCGTGGCATTGTCGGGACGCTGGTCGAGGTCGGAGCCGGCAAACTCAAGCCAGGCGATGTTTGTGACATCCTGAAATCGTGCGACCGCGCCCGGGCGGGAGTGACCGCCCCTCCGCACGGGCTGGTTTTGTGGAAGGTCCATTATCGCAAGGGGAAGGCCAAGCGATGAGCCGCCCGGGTAGCGGGCTGAACGTCGTTTTGGTCGAGCCGGAGATTCCGCCCAACACCGGCAACGTGGCGCGGCTTTGCGCGGCAACCCGAACGAGGCTACACTTGGTCGAGCCGCTTGGTTTTGAGTTGGGCGACCGCCAGTTGAAACGGGCCGGGATGGATTACTGGCAGCATGTGGAGTGGCAAGCGTGGCCGGACTGGAAGGCGTTCGCAGCCTCGGTGTCACCGGAGGCCAAGCTGTGGTTCGTCGAATCCGGCGGGCCGACTCGCTATGCCGATGCCCTGTTTTCCAGCGGGGATTACTTGATCTTTGGGCGGGAAACCGTCGGGCTGCCGGGACAGCTTTGCCGGGCTGCCGGGGATCGATGGCTGCGTATTCCGATGTTTCACGACGAGGCGCGTTCGTTAAATCTCTCGAACTGCGTGGCCTTGGTTTTGTACGAGGCGGTTCAACAGTTGGGTTTCGAGGGGGAGGTGTAGCGCTTGGCCAAGCGCGGTTTTGGTGCTGGTGTCGCTTGGCTTCAGGCAGTAGAAGTTACCGGCTTTGGCGGGACAGCCCGCCTGCTTTGATGAAGGAATCGGTGGAAATCTATGACACGACCCTGCGGGACGGCACGCAGGGTGAGGGTGTGAGTTTCTCGGTGGCAGACAAGCTGCGCGTGGCCGAGAAACTCGATGCCTTTGGTGTGCACTACGTCGAAGGAGGCTGGCCGGGGAGCAACCCGAAGGACATTGAGTTTTTCAAACAGGCGGCCAGGCGCAAGTGGAGGAATACCCAGATTGCCGCCTTCGGCTCGACACGCCGCAAGAAAGTTGCTGTCAAGGATGACCCGCAGGTCAAGCTGCTCATCGACGCCAAGACGCCGGTGGTGACCATTTTTGGCAAGACGTGGTTGCTGCACGTCAAGGAAGTGCTGCGCACCACGCCGAAGGAAAACCTGGCGATGATCGGCGACACAATCCGGTTCCTGAAAAAAAAGGGAAAGAAAGTTATTTACGATGCGGAACACGCGCTCGACGGCTACAAGGATGACCCCGAATACGCAATGGCCACGTGGCTTGCAGCGGAGGAGGCCGGGGCGGATTTCGTGGTGTTGTGCGACACCAACGGCGGTTCGCTTCCGAGCGAAGTGAGCACCATCACGGCTGCCGCCCGCGAGAAACTTTCCTGTAGCGTGGGGATTCATACCCACAACGACATCGGCCTCGGCGTGGCCAACGCGTTGACCGCCGTAGACGCCGGCGCGACGCAGGTGCAGGGAACCATCAACGGCTACGGGGAACGTACCGGTAACTGCAACCTGACCATCGCCGTCCCGAATCTTTCACTCAAGATGGATAGGCGTACGATCCCGAAGGCGAGCATCGGAAAGTTGCGGGAACTGTCCCGCTTCGTGGATGAGATCGCCAACCTGATGCCGGACCGGCGCCAGCCATGGGTGGGCGGCACCGCGTTCGCGCACAAGGGAGGCATGCATGTGAACGCTGTGCAAAAGGTGGCACACAGTTTCGAGCACGCTAACCCGGGTGTGGTGGGCAACAAGCGCCGCATCCTTGTGAGTGACTTGGCTGGACGCAGCAACATCGTGATGAAGGCCCAGGAAATGGGCATTCGTGTCAGCAACGACACGCCGCAGTTGAAGGATATCTTGGCTAAGGTCAAGGAGCAGGAACACCTTGGCTACGATTACGAGGGAGCGGAAGGCTCGCTGGCGTTGCTCATCCGCAAGGCGCTTGGGCGCGTCGAGCCGGCGTTTCATCTCGAGGCGTTCCATGTCTCCATGCGCGGCGACGCCGCGGAGCATGTCTGCGAGGCCACCGTCAAGGTGCGAGTCGGCGAGAATACAGCACACACCGTGGCTGATGGCGATGGCCCGGTGAACGCGCTCGATCAAGCGCTGCGGAATGCTCTTCGCGGATTTTATCCGGTGCTGAAAAAGGTGAAACTCACCGACTACAAGGTCCGCATCCTTAACGGCGGTAGCGGCACGGCGGCCAAGACCCGTGTGCTGATCGAGTCTACTGATGGCAAGGAACGTTGGTACACGGTTGGGGTGGATGAAAACATCATCGAAGCCAGCCTGCAGGCCTTGCTGGACAGCATCGAGTTTCGCCTGCTGAAAAAATAACTTTCGCAGGCATTTAAGTTCAATATCCATGCCGGAAATCCCCAAGGCTTACGACCCTCAGTCAGTAGAAACAAAGTGGTATTCATTCTGGGAGGAGAATGAATGTTTTACGGCTAGGCCGGAGCGCGTGGGCGACGATCGCCCGGCATACTCAATTGTCATTCCTCCGCCCAATGTCACCGGCGTGCTGCACATGGGGCATGTGCTCAACAACACCATTCAGGATATCCTTGCCCGCAAGGCGCGGATGGACGGCAAAGAGGTGCTGTGGTTGCCGGGAACGGATCATGCGGGCATAGCGACGCAAAATGTGGTGGAGCGCACGTTGCGCAAGGAGGGTGTGATGAAGCACCGCGACGATCTTGGGCGCGAGAAGTTGCTTGAGCACATATGGAAATGGAAGGAGAAGCACGGCAGCATTATCATCGATCAGTTGAAAAAGCTCGGCGCGTCGTGCGACTGGTCACGGCTGCGTTTCACGATGGACGAGGAATACACGCTGTGCGTGCAGCGAGTTTTCGTGGACCTTTACGAGAAGGGGCTCATCTACCGCGGCAAGCGGATGGTGAACTGGTGCCCCAAGTCGCTGACAGCCCTCTCGGACGAGGAGGTCATCATGAAGGAGCAGAACAGCCAGCTCTATTATTTCAAGGTGCAGGTGGTCGAGGAAGCGGGCGCATGGCTGGAGGTTGCTACCACGCGCCCGGAAACGATCCCTGGCGACAGCGGGTTTGCGGTCAATCCGAAGGATCCGCGCTACGGCCACTTGGTCGGGAAGCACGCCATTCGCCCGCTGCCGGTGGAAAGCCAGGAGCATCTGCCCATCGTTGCCGATGAGCATATCGATATCGAGTTCGGCACCGGTGTGCTGAAGGTCACGCCTGCGCACGACAAGGCCGACTTTGACATCGGCCAAAGGCACGGGTTGGAAGTCATCGACGTTCTCGAATCTGACGGCAGGATGAGCAACCTGGCCGGTGCGGATCTAGCTGGGAAGGATCGTTTCGAGGCACGCAAGGAGGCTGCTGCCAAGCTTGAAGAACTTGGCGCGTTGGTCAAGGTGGAGGATTATAAAAACAACGTCGGCTTCAGCGAACGCGCCGATGTGCCGGTCGAGCCGCGTCTCTCCGAGCAGTGGTTTTTGAGGTACCCCAGTCAGGAGCAGGCACGCGATTGCGTGGCCAATGGCACGATGAAATTCCATCCCGAGCGGTGGTCAAAGACTTACGACTACTGGATGGGTGGGCTGCAGGATTGGTGTATCAGTCGACAGCTTTGGTGGGGGCACCGAATTCCGGTGTGGTATCGAGGCGAGGAGGTTTACTGCGGGCTTGAGACACCCGATGGCGACGGCTGGGAACAGGATCCTGATGTACTCGACACCTGGTGCAGTTCTTGGCTTTGGCCTTTCGCCACGATGGGCTGGCCGGAAGAAACCGAGACGCTCAAGAAATTTTATCCCACCACTGACCTCGTCACCGGTCCAGACATCATTTTCTTCTGGGTCGCCCGCATGATCATGGCCGGCTACGAGTGGCGAGGTGACCTGCCTTTCCGCAACGTTTATTTCACCGGCATCATTCGCGATAAAAAGGGTCGCAAGATGTCGAAGAGCCTCGGCAACTCGCCCGACCCGCTGGAACTCATCGGCCGTTACGGTGCGGACGCCCTCCGCTTTGGCACGATGCGCAGTGCGCCGCTCGGTCTCGACGTGTTGTTCGACGAGAAGGACGTCGAGTTGGGCCGCAACTTTTGCAACAAGCTGTGGAATGCCTGCCGTTTTCGCGAAATGCAGGGCGGCGAAATGGAGGGGGAGATATGTCAGGAGCGGCTCACGAGCGATGACAAGTGGATTCTGCTTCGCCTTGGCCAAGCGATCGCCGAAGTGACGGCGGCGTTCCAGGCGTACCGTTTCTCCGATGCCACGGCGGCGTTGTACCGGTTTTTCTGGAGCGAATATTGCGACTGGTACATTGAGTCCTGCAAGGCGACCTTCTTCGGCGATGACGAGGCTCGCAAGGCCAACGTGCTGGCGGTGGTTGATTTCGTGATGGGAAACACGCTGCGATTGTTTCACCCGTTCCTGCCGTTTATCACCGAGGAGCTGTGGCACGGCCTTGGATATTCTAGGGACATGCCGGCGGAGCAGGGCGGGAAAACCATCATGACCGCCCGTTGGCCCAAGGCGTTCGACACAGCGTTCAACGAGCTTTACGGGCTGGACGACACGGTGGAGCGGTTCGTCGCCGCGAAGCATGAGCTCGTGACGCAGGGACGCAACCTACGCGCCACGTACAACATCCCGTTCAACAGGAAAGTGGACTACACGTTCAACCCTGGCGGCGAGCAGGACGCCCATGAGGTTGAGGTGCTCAAATTGCTGTTGAATGCCGAGACGGTATCGCTTGGCTCGGATGTGCCCAAGGGGACGCCGCGCGTGGGCTCGGCCTTTGGCGATCTGTATCTGCCGCTGGAAGGCTTGATCGACTTCGACGCCGAGCGCGAGCGCTTGGCCAAGGAGTTGCAAAAGGTCGAGAAAGAGATCGCCAAGGTGGAGGCCAAACTTGGTAATCCGAATTTCGTCGAGCGCGCTCCTGCCGAGGTGCTGGAAGAACAGCGCCAGCGACTGGCCGATTGGCAGACCAAGCGCGGCCAGATCAACGAGGCGCTTGAAAAGCTTTCTGCCTGATGATTGTGGCCCAAAAGAAACAACTGCTTGCGACTGCCGTGAAGGCGGCGCACGCAGCCGGCGATATCATGCGGCGCAATCGCCTGGCTTCGAAAAAAATCAACGAAGCCACCCAGCGCGACATCAAGCTGGAACTGGACGTGCGATGCCAGCGGAAGATCGAGTCGATACTGATCAGGGCGCATCCGGAGATTGGCATACTGGGTGAGGAAGAAAATGCCGGTGACATCGAAACCGAGTTGCGCTGGGTGGTCGATCCGATTGACGGCACGGTCAACTTCACCTACGGCATCCCGCATGCCTGCGTGTCGATCGCGTTGCAGCAGCGCTTGGCCAAGCGGAACGAGTACGGGGACGATTACGAAACCGTTGTCGGTGCAGTGTTCGATCCGTTCACGGACGAGCTTTGGACGGCGATCAGGGGACAGGCGGCGAAGCTTAACGGCAAAAAAATCCGCGTGAACGACGGCGGCTTGAGGGAGGCGCTGCTGAGCATCGGCTTCGCCAAGGACAAGAAAACGATGGAGTACATGATGCCGTACTTCAGCAAGTTGGCGTTGAAAATCCGCAAGCCTCGAATGATGGGATCGGCGACGCTCGCGCTGACCTACGTTGCCAGCGGCCGGTTTCACGGCTACATTGAATCGAAGGTTAATTTGTGGGATATCGCAGCGGGGGGGCTGATTATCGAGTGTGCCGGCGGTGAGTTTTGGCGGATGCCTCGAAAGAAGGGGGATTACACCTATGCCGTCATCGCCAGTAACGGCCAAATCCGAAAGCAAATCGAGCGGGTTTGCGGCCCGCTCGATCCCGATGATGTCTTGAATTAAACTGCTTAACTAGCGAATTTCAGCTTGGTCGTCGTTCTCCTTGACGGCGATTTGTTTTTTGGGATCCAGCAGCTTGATGTAATCGTGAAGGATATGGAGTGTCTCGCGCATGTGTGGGTCGAGCTTCGGTTGATCCTCTTCATTCTCGATTTCCACGCCGTCCTCGGGGTCTTCCTCGAGCCGGATCGGTTTCTCCTCGTTTTCGACCTCCTCGCCCAGCTTGGTGTTGGTCTTGATCATCTTGATCGTGAGGTCGAAGACGGTCTCCTCGGCATCGCCACGTGTCTTGCGTTCTTTTTTTCGGTCATCGCGCTTGGTCTTTTCCTCGTCCTTTTCAGCTAAGCGCTTTGTTTCGTTGAGCGATATGGACTTGTCCTTTAACCGTTCCTTCAGGGTTTCGATGTCCTCGAGGATGTAGGCGAAATCCTGATCTCCCTTGATGCGCCCGTTGGAGAGTTTGGTCAGTGGTTCGACGCGTCCGGCTACCTTGTTGACGTGACGGTAGTCGAGTTTTTGAGTGTGATCGGCCTCGAGGCAGTTGGGCAGGGTGGCCTCGCCAATCTCCATGTAGTCGTACGGCGAGGGCAGGATAAGGTCGGGGATCACGCCCTGCTTCTGGGTGGTGCTGCCGACCACTCGATAAAACTTGGAGACGGTCAGCTTGAGTTTGCCGGAGTCAGGCAGGCGCACCCAGTTGTTGAGCGGCATGACGGTCTGGACGGTGCCTTTGCCGTGGGTGGACAGGCTGCCGACGATGAGGGCGCGGCCGTAGTCCTGCAGGGCAGCTGCCACGATCTCGGAGGCGGAGGCGCTGAGTTTGCCGACGAGGACAATCATTGGCCCGTCGTAGCCGATCTTGGTGTCCTTGTCCTGCAGGACCTGTTTGCGGCGGCGACTGTCGATGACCTGCACCATCGGACCTTGTTCGATGAACAGGCCGGCCAACTTGACAGCCTCGGGCAGCAGGCCACCGCCGTTGCGTCGGAGATCAAGCACGAGACCGCTGACTTTTTCATCCTTGAACCGATCCAGAATGAGCGCCACGTCGCGGGCGCAGTTCTCGTAAAACTGCGGGAGATTGATCACGCCCAGGCGCGGCTGCGAGTCGTCTCCCTCCGGGTAGTCGATGACTTGGGCCTTGGCGAGACTGTCGGTCAGCTTGATCTTGTCCCGGATCAGGCGAACCTCCCTGGTTTCGCTGTCATCGGCGGCGTCAGCCGGAATGATGGTGAGGCGAACCAGGGTGCCTTTCTCGCCGCGAATCTTGTCGACGACTTTGTCGAGTTCCATCTCGATGACATCGACTGCTTCGCCTTCCTCGCCCTGGGCCACGGCGATGATGCGGTCGCCCGGCTTGAGTTTCTTGCTGCGGATGGCAGGACCACCGGGGACGAGCTCGATGAGCTTGGTGTATCCGTCGTCCCACTGGAGGCGGGCGCCGATGCCGGTGAGGGAGAGCTTGATGTTGTTGATCTCAAAGTTCTCCGCCTTGCGCGGGCTGAAGTAGTCGGAGTGGGGATCGTAGCCGTTGGAGAGGGCGGTCAGGTAAACCTGCAGCACGTCGCCGGAGTCCATCTCGGTGCGGACGCGGAGGAAGCGCTCGTAACGGCGCAGGATTTTCTCTTTTTCAGTCTTGATGTCGTACGGTTTAACCGGTGTGCCATCGTCTTTTTTGATGACCTCGCCGTTGTTGGCCTTGGCCTTCATGGCCTCGACGCTGCGCCGTTTGCCAAGGCGGGTGCCGAGCACCTCGTACTTGATGCGCTTCCGCCAAAGGTCGCGCGCCTCTTTCTCGTTTGCCGGCCAGTTAGCCTCGGTGCGGTCGGGTACAAACGACTCGTCGATGGTAAAATCAAAGTCGCTCCAGATAATGTCCTCGAGCCAGCTGTGCGCCGTCTTGAGCCGGGTGAAGTAGCGTTTGTGAATCTCGTTTGCCGGCGAGACGTCGCCGCGCTTGGTCAGGTTATCAAGCAGCGTGCCGTACTTGGCCTCGAATTCCTCGTAGTCGGACTGCAGGAAAACCATGCGACTGTAGTCAAGCGACTCCATGTATTTCCTGAGGAATGCCTGAGAGATGTCGTCGTTCAGCGGCGTGCGCTTGAAGTGGGTGTTGGAAAGCAGGAACCCGACGACCCGGGCGATTTTGCCGCTATCCTTCTCGGACAACTCGACCGCTTGGCCAAGCGGGGCGGCCAGGAAGGCGATGGCTGCGATGACTGAGATGTGGCTCTTCATCCTCATTTGCGTGGGCTGATATTGGGACCGTGCTGTTCAAAAAGCAATCGGGAATTGACCCGCCGGATTGTCCGGGCAGAATCCGCGCTTTCACGAATTCATGGCCGAGCACACCTCCACCACAAACCCCAGCTCTACTGGCGGCTGGCTGAGCTGGATCGAGCGCATCGGTAACCGGCTGCCGGATCCGGCGACACTGTTTCTCATCGGCACGGTGCTGGTGATGATCGCCTCGGCGGTGGCGACCAAGACCCACTGGATCGTCGAGGAGCGCCTGCCGGAGCAGACCGCCGCGCTTGGCCAAGCAGCCGATCTTTCGTCGCAAGCCGATACTGCGGTCAAGTGGGTGGCCACCGGCAATACCTACGAGGCCAGCAACATCCTGACGCGCGACGGCCTGTTTTGGGCGATCTCGAGCATGGTGAAGAATTTTATCAACTTCGCCCCGCTGGGCATCGTGCTGGTGGGGATGCTCGGCATCGGAATCGCGGAGAGAACCGGCTTCATCGGCTCGGCGCTCAAGGCGATGCTGATGGTGGTGCCGGGGCGGCTGCTCACCCCGGCGGTCGTATTCATGGGCATCATGTCATCGCTGACCTCCGACGCCGGCTACATCATCCTGCCGCCCCTGGCCGCCGCGCTGTACAAGGCGGTGGGCCGTGCGCCCTTGGCAGGACTGGCTGCGGTGTTTGCCGGAGTGGGGGCCGGCTTCAACGCCAACCTGTTCATCACCAGCCTCGAGCCGCTGCTGGCCGGCTTGGCCAACGGTGGGGCACAGGTGATCGATCCCGGCTACCAGTTGAATCCCGCATGCAACTGGTGGTTCATGATCGCCTCGACCGTGGCGATGACCGGCGTCGGCTGGTTCGTCGCCGATGGGATTGTTGAAAAACGACTGGCCGGCAAGCCGCCGGAGGAGGGTGGTCCGACTCCGGTGGATGCCGGCGACCTTACGGCGCAAAAACTTTCCTCGGAGGATTGGCGCGCACTGAAGATTTCCACCGGCGTGTTTATTGCGGGGTTGGTGGTGGTGCTGGTCTTGATCATGGTCCCCGGTTCGCCGTTGTACACCTACCAGATGGAGTCGCCGACGAACCCGGGGCAGATGGTGGCCGCGGAAGTGGTCGAGTTGGCCGATGGGCAGTCGCCACCGAAAGGGAGCGTCGAGCAGGACGGCCTGCTGCTGGTGCCCTCGGCCAACATTTTCCCGCGCTGGGTCAAGGCGATCGTGCCGCTGGTGTTCATCGTCTTCATCATCCCCGGCATTGTTTACGGTGTGGTGCAGAAAAAGATTCGCAGCGACCGCGACGTGACCAGGCTGCTGACCGACTCGATGGCCGGCATGGCGTCGATCATTGTGATGGCGTTTTTCGCCGGGCAGTTTGTCGAGCACTTTAAGTATTCCGGTCTGGACAAAATGCTGGCGATGACCGGCGGCCAGGCGCTTGGCCAAGCGGCGCTGCCAACGTCAATGCTGCTGGTGGCGTTCATCCTGATGACGATGTGCTTCAATATGTTCGTCGGGTCGATGTCAGCCAAGTACACCATGTTCGCGCCGATCTTCATCCCGATGTTCATGATGGTCGGCATCGCGCCGGAGTTGACGCAGTGCGCCTACCGGATCGGCGACTCGGTGACCAACTGCATCACGCCGCTCAACCCGTACATGGTTATCATGCTGGCATTCATGAAGAACATCGCGCCCAGGGGCGGCATGGGCACGTTGATCTCGACGATGCTGCCGTTTAGCATCATTTTCTGTATATTTTGGACGATTTTACTGCTGGTCTGGGTGGGACTGGGGATTCCGCTTGGTCCTGACGGGCATCTGGTTTATCCGCCGCCAAGTTGAGTTTGAGGGGTTGCATTGCGTTTGCCCAAGGGGTACTTTGCGCTGACATAAATCTGATTATACAATGAACTCAAAAAGACAATACCGACGGAGTGGTTTTACCCTGATCGAGTTACTGGTGGTGATCGCCATAATTGCGATTCTAGCGGCGCTGCTGCTGCCCGCATTGGCCAATGCCAAGGCAACTGCGCTAAAGGCGGTATGCTCGAACAACATGAAGCAGACAAGTTTGGCTCTTTTCATGTACCGAGATGATAATGATGGCGTATATCTACCTGGCCGAGGTGCTCAACCTGAAGGTAATGATAATATTGTTCAAAAATGTTTAGATGTGCCCCAAGTCGCACTTTTGCCACAGTATAATTTAGCGTCCGTCAAGCCGAATGATTATGATAGATCTAGCCCATATATCCACAGGCACGGGCCGTATCCCCCGCTACAGCTAAATCGTGTATTCGGTTGTCCTGGATTACGTTACCCCGGTGCGTTGCCTAGGGGTTACACTACCAACCCGTTGTTTCCTGCTTGGGAGAAAAATTATCCCCAAATGATCCTTGGCTTTCAGCATTTCGGTGGTGCTGACACGTGGAATAATTCCGCTGGTAGGTTTAGATCCCGCAGTCCAGTCAACTCGGGGCAGGATGGTCCTCAAATGGTGCTGCTTGCCGATTTGGTTGGAAGGATAGACGGAACTTGGGGGGGCGGTCGTCCCACGGCTTATGGTGGATATCCGGCTCATGCTAGTGGAGGTAGACCGATAGGCGGGAATCAGTGCTACGCCGACGGGTCTGTACGTTGGGTTAAGTTCGCGCAAATGTACTTCATTCACAGTTGGAACCCCGGTGGGCGCCAATACTACATCTATCAGGAGGATTTGGGTGACATCACGAACCCGATCCGCGCTCGTCTATGAGCGAGAAAGAGTCCAAAAGTTCACTAAAGCAGATAGGAATCATTGTCGCCGCATTGGGAGCTGTGGGGCTATTGGTTTGGTCTTGGAACACCAACATGACACTCTCACAGGTAAAGCTTGGTTATTACTGCCTTTCATGTAAACAGACTGAGGATTTATCGGCATATCGGGATGACTACCCAACCAATTGGAGGCAATATCCAGGGGCGATGAGCGATTCTGTTTTGTACTGTGTACTTTGTAAGAAAGGACCTGCTCACCCTGTCAACGAGTGTGAAACCTGCGGATCTGTTTTCATCCTGCATCTTTTTCCAAAATACGATGAGTTCGGCTCTCCCTCTTGCCCCAAGTGCGACGATGCCTACGGTCAAATGGCCAAGTCTAAAGGCATCGATCTGATGCCCAAGGCGCTCAATCCCTGACTCCCCCAAAATCTTGCTGGTCAAACGGCGCGTTTCCCCTGACTCTCACCGCGCATTTTGACGATGTTTGCAGGAACCTACACCGCCCTGATTACGCCGTTCCACAAGGGGCGAGTCGATGAAGGGGCATACAAAAAATTGATCTACGATCAAGTCCGCGGGGGAGTGGATGGGATCGTGCCAGTGGGCACCACCGGCGAATCACCCTCGCTTGGCTTTGACGAGCACATCTGGGTCATCGAACTCGCCGTGCAGGCAGCCAAGGGCAGGGTTAAGATACTCGCCGGCACCGGCGCCAACTCCACCACAGAGGCGATCCACCTCACCCGAGCTGCCGAGGCGGCCGGGGTCGATGGATCGTTACAGGTGGCGCCCTACTACAATAAGCCCTCGCAGGAGGGCCTGTTCCAGCATTTCAAAAAGATCGCCCGCGCAACCAGGCTGCCGATCATCCTTTACAGCATCCCCGGCCGTTGCAACATCGCCATTGAGGTGCCAACCGTGCAGCGCCTGGCCAAGGCTTGCAAAAACATCGTTGGCATCAAGGAGGCCGGTGGCGATGCTGATCGCGTGAGCCGGCTCCGCGCCGCGCTTGGCCAACGGTTTACCATCCTGAGCGGCGACGACGCGCTGACGCTCCCGTTCATGGCCGTCGGTGCTGAGGGCGTCATCAGTGTGGCCTCGAACATCATCCCGCGGCAAATTGCGAAGATGGTCAATGCATTTGCCACCGGCAATTCGGCTGCGGCACTCAGGCTGCACCAGAAATATTACCCGATGTTCAAGGATTTGTTCATCGAGACGAACCCCGTGCCAGCGAAAGCAGCCTTGGCCATGCAGGGCAAATGCACGGAGGAGTACCGCCTGCCGCTCTGCAAAATGTCGGCATCCAACCGGGCGCAATTGGCCAAGACACTCAAAGCCTGTGGCGTGCTAAAAAAATAACCGCGATGACCAAGGTGATCATCAATGGGTCGAAGGGCCGAATGGGTGAAACGCTGCTCTGCTGCGGCGAGGCTAATCCCGACATCGAGATTGTCGCCGGGATTGACATCGACGACGACTTGGCCGGAATGATCGAGCAGACGGATGTGGTGATCGACTTCAGCTTTCACGAGGTCACGCGGCCCACGGCCGAGCTTTGTGCCGCGCACAAAAAGGCGTTGGTCATCGGCACCACCGGCCACACCGAAGAAGACAAGGCGGCCGTGCTGAAGCTGCAATCTGAGATCCCCATCGTGTGGGCGTCCAACTATTCCACCGGGGTCAATACCCTGTTTTGGCTCACACGAAAGGCGACCGAGGTGTTGGGAGCGGACTTCGACCTCGAAGTCGTTGAGATGCATCACCGCCTCAAGCGCGACGCGCCCAGTGGTACCGCCGCCACGCTCGCCGAGATTTTGGCAGAGGTTCGAAAGGTGTCTCTCGAGAAAGAACTACGTCACGGCCGCGAAGGCATCGTCGGTGAGCGGACAGATTCCGAGATCGGGATGCACTCATTGCGGGGTGGTGACGTGGTCGGTGACCACACCGTGGTGTACGCCGGAAACGGCGAGCGGCTTGAGTTGACGCACAGGGCAGCCAGCCGCGACACGTTTGCCAACGGCGCGCTGCGTGCCGCCATCTGGTCCAGTTCCCGCGAGCCAGGGCTCTACAGCATGGAAAATGTCCTTGGCCTTGAATGAATTTTTGAAATGAAACTGCGATCTCGAGTTCTCGTTGCCTGCGCGTTTCTCGCGGGCTTTTTTTTGGCCGATGCCCAGCCCATGGCCAAGCGGCCGAACATTCTCTTCGCGATCTCGGACGACCAATCATACCCACATACGTCGGCCTACGCTTGCCGGGGCATACGCACCCCCTCCTTCGATCATGTGGCCAAGAGCGGCGTGTTGTTCCGCACCTGCATCGCCGGATCGCCGGGGTGCAGTCCAAGCCGGGCGTCGGTGCTGACCGGTCGTTATCACTGGATGATCGAGCACGCCGGCACGCACGCCAGCAAGTTCGACTCGAAGTACGAGACCTTCCCCGGCCTGCTCGAAAAGGCCGGCTACTGGGTCGGCTACACTGGCAAGGGGTGGGGGCCGGGCAATTACAGGGATGGCGGCTTTAAGCAGAACCCGGCCGGTCCCGGCTTTTCGTCCAAGAAAAAGAACTCCCACATCAAGGGCATTTCCTCCACCGACTATGCGGCAAACTTTGACGACTTCCTGAAAAAACGTTCCGACGGCCAGCCGTTTTGTTTCTGGCTTGGCGGACACGAACCGCACCGGGTTTTCGAGAAAGGCATCGGCCTCAAGCAGGGCAAGAAACTTGAGGATGCGGAAGTGCCGGCCTTCCTGCCGGACACGCCGGAAATTCGCAGCGACATCCTCGACTACTACGCCGAAATCGAGTGGTTCGACTCGCACCTCGGCCGGGCCTTGGCCAGGCTCGACGAACTTGGCGAACTGGACAACACGCTGGTCATCGTCACCTCGGACAACGGCATGGCGTTCCCCCGGGCCAAGGCCAACTGCTTCGAGTTTGGCGTGCACGTGCCGCTGGCGATCATGTGGCCAAGCCGGGCCAGGGGCGGACGCGAGGTGACCGACCCGGTGGGTTTCGTCGATCTCACGGCGACCATCCTCGAGGCGGCCGGCGTGACACACCCGGCGCTTGGCCAAGAGGGGCTGGCGCCGGTCGGGCGCAGTTTGGTTGCGTTGCTCGAGTCGGGGAAATCTGGCCGGGTGGAACCGCAGCGAACCCATGTGTTCAGCGGCCGCGAACGTCACTCCTCCTCCCGCCACAACAACATGACCTACCCGCAGCGATGCCTGCGAACTGATCGGTACATTTACATTCGCAACTTCAAGCCGGACCGCTGGCCGGCGGGCGATCCACAAAAGTTCGACGCCTCTGGCAAACTCGGCCCGATGCACGGCGGCTATCACGACATCGACGCCTGCCCGTCGCTCACGTTTTTAATCGAGAACCGGACCCAGCCTGCCGTTGCGCGGTACTTTCACTGGTCCGTGGACAAGCGGCCCGGCGAGGAGTTGTACGACATTACCAGTGACCCGGCCTGCCTGAAAAACCTCGCCCTCGATCCGGCCCACTACAAAACCACCCAAACGTATCGCGACCAAATGGACGCTTACCTGAAAGAGACAGGCGACCCCCGCGCGCTTGACCAAGGCGACATCTGGGAAACCTACAAACGCTACAGTCGAATGCGCTCTTTCCCGAGGCCGTAACTAACCAAGCAGGATTACTTGGCTTGGACCATCAGGGCGGAGATTAGTTGGGCGAATCTGGCGGGGTTTTTGACGGCGATGCCTTCGGTCAGCAGCGACTGGTCATAGAGCAGTTCAGAGTAGTCGGCGATCTTCGGGTCTTTTTTGTCGGCAGTGAATAGGTCGTTCATCGTCTCGATGACCGGATGGTTGGGGTTCAACTCAAGGATGCGCTTGGTCTCCGGCATCGGCTGGTTCATGGCGGCGAAGATG
>MPMF02078575.1_pt1 | contig 47821 bp, 47 predicted proteins | sample 1617271 | NCBI WGS metagenome assembly MPMF02 (sample SAMN05944812, study PRJNA350692) | marine metagenome | biome: marine; feature: ODZ; material: water; isolation source: 120 m water sample prefiltered with 30 um filter, filtered on to 0.2 um... | place: Pacific Ocean | collected 2012-04-09... | reverse complement strand
GTCTTGTTTGACTATATTGAGATTTACTACAATCGAGTGAGAAGGCACTCTGCAAATGGTTGGTTAAGCCCAGAAGCCTTTGAGCAGAAATATTTTAAGAATTTAGAGGGATCGGTTGTCCACGATACTGCCTAGGATCAGCTCTTATCCATTAGTTATCTAATTTTTCCCATAACATTGTTCCCATGGTTCTTCGACCAGTAACATTATAATATTTAGCACTGGCACTTTTATTGTCTTTATGAAGTGTCAGCTCTACAAATCCTCGATGGATACGTAACTCTTCATGATCTAAATCTTTTGGTTTGTTTTCATAACTATAAAGAACTTTGTATTCTTCAATTTCGTCATAAATAATTGCAGCAGAAATACTGTCAGATGTGGAAAATTCTGTTTCTAATCTGATTCTTACTTTATCCCAACTTTGTAAAATTGTTACTTTTCCAATCCACTCTCTATTGTGCTTAATCATTTCAGAATTTTCTTCTTGGTAATCAGAGATACCTTTACATGACCATTCTCCCGAAATATCAGGATATTTCAGAATCTTGAAAAATAAACCTGTTTTCCATATCCATTTATCAAATAGAAAATAAAAAGTAAGAAATAATAAAGCAGTGATAGCACTAGAAATGATGACATTCCAATAAGGAGACAATCCACCCAAGAACTTCAGTAAAAAGTAAATCAATATCCAAGATATAAACGTAGCAAGTGAATAAACATATTTCCCTGCATGAGACCTATTGAATCCATTATGAACACAATATTCATGACCTAATTGCCCCATACATACCCTCTGGAAGCCCAAAATTCAGTTTTAACTTTATGTAGCTACATTAGCGTTATATGGTCCAGTTATACAAGCAATTTAGGTATCCAATATTGCTGATCACCAAACCTCACTTCAAAGCCATCATTCAGCCCCCTATAATTAATACTATCCATTTGATTAAAAAAGGATTTATCCAAATTATGAAAATACATCAATCCTAACTTTATCCACTCTAGTTCATTAAAATTTTCCTCTGGGGCTTTCATGATGGCCAACAATTGTTTTTCCAGTTTCTTCATATTACTTTTTTCTGTTATTTTTTCATCTAGTACCCATGACGTATCAAGGTTCGTATCATAATTCTTGTTTAAAAAATTAAGAAAGCCAACAATAGCGCAAGCTTGTCCAGGGGACTTAAATAAGTAATATTTTACATGCCACATTGTTGGTAAATCTAATCGTGATTGACTTACCAACAGCATTAAAGCAGATGCTGGTTTCATGGCTAAACGGGCAGAACGTATACTCGTTTTCCCTAAATCCATTTTATTTATTAAAACCTGATAATAGTTCTGAAGAATTTGGGCTGAAAGCGATGAACCAGGACATGAGTTCGCCAGTTTTCTCAGTTGGTCAAATTCAGAACAGTGGCCTTTAGATTGGGTATCTATATGCAGGTGATGTACTGCAACCAACCACCGGATGGGCAGCTCATATTTGCGTAAACCACTTGTTCTTAGTCTATGTAATAAAGAGTCATTGTCTGGGATCTGATCTCCCCAAAGATCACTGGTCTTTTCAAAAAAATGAATATGTTTACGAATTAGTAATGCAGCCTTATGCGGTCCAACCTCATGATCAAGCCAATTCATATAATCTTTAAAGTAACCTTTGAGGCTTGGATTTACTAATGTATTAACCAGTTCCTTAATCCTATTCCCCAATATTCTTCGCCATGTACATAATTCACAGTATTTCCCATATCCAGCAGGAATCTGTTGCTGGCAAGTTAGACATTGAAGTGGTGGACAGGTCAAACATTTCTTACAAAGCATTTTGCCTGACACAACATCCTGTTCAATCAACCTATATCTTCTACAACTTTGGCATGTCTGGTAATCACGGGTTGCACACTTTGGGCAAACTCTTAAATTATCTCCAAAACGGCTGATACGAGATAAGCGTTGTGATGTCACACCACACCGTTCACAAGCTTGAAACTCTCTAAAATAAACTGAACAACTATTACAAACAGGGCCTTGCTCCGTTATTTTTCCTATAGGGTAATCAATACGCTGACATCTAATGCAAGGTCTATTGGTTTCACATTGTTGGCAAACGGCCAAGTTATCAGCTTTATATAATCTGGAACTTTTACCACACGACGGACAATCCTGTTTTTTAAAAACTCGTACATAGCACTTATGGCAATAGTTACGCTGTTTATAAAGTCGGTGTATCTTTTCAACCGCATCACCACATTCATCACACTGAGGCATGGTGTTGTCCCCCCAAAAGTTACCCTAGTTTTCTTTTTAATCTTAAAAACTTGCGTATTACAGTCTCCTTACTTTTAGGTTTAAAGGTAGCTACCAATGCTCTCTTTGGAGGGTAGTTCCGATAAATCGAGCCTAATTGTTCTTCAACAGGCCTTAATATGGCTGGCAACTGGTTTCTCTTATCCCAAAATGAAGACCTGTTCATATTTAAAGATTTTGCTGTTTCAATAAACTTTTCCTGGGGAATAATGAGTAATTGATAAATACAGGAAAATAGCCGTTCTCTCTCGGTAACTGGAAGTTGGTTAACAGCCAATCCATTCGATATAAGCTCAGGATGGGGCACCTGAATTCTGAGTTGTTCAAGAAAAGCCCATCCTTTTCCATTTACTGAGCCAGCTAAAGCTTTTCTAATAAATTGTGAAAATAACTTAATCACCGTTAACCAATCAGTTACTGAAATCAACTTGTCTTGATAGGTTGCACAGCCTTGTTCCAGGAATTGATCAAAGATTTTTTGGAATGCCAAGGCATGACAATCCACAAGGCTTTTATTAACCTCCAATAGACTTTTTTTACATATTGAACAGCAAGTCATAACCTGATCAGGGGCTTCAAGACGTCTAGGTTGAATAGCATTATGGCAATGAGGACATTGATCATGTAAATGCTGATTATGTTTTATACAACCTGTATGCCAGGCAAAACGCCAAGGCAGACGGAAATAGGCAACATTATCCTCAGATAGACACTCAGGACAATATTGCCAGCCACCTCGATGCTTACGGTTTCTTGTACCTAATACCAAGTACCATGCATCAAGAGTTTGATTATCCAGATTATATTTAATTAAAAAATTGCGAAGCGTAGCAGAATTAAATTGGCTTTCATCAATTTTTGTCGTATTGATCAATACCTGTACTTGCTCTGCACTTAAACCACGATCTACATCTACAGACCAGATTCGCCATTTGGGCCAAAGTACTCCAGTTAAACTTAATGGGTCACAACCACTGTCAAGTGCGGCACGTATCAACCAAGAAGATAATGCCTCATCTTGCTTTAAGTCCGTGGGAATAAACCATGAATGGATTTCTGTTGCACTTATCATACCTAGTCCTCCACATTGCTTATTTCACACTTTCTAGCAAGCTACGGTCGATAAACTCCTGACCAGAAACAACAGCTTTCTTTGCGGCGTCCCGTAAAATCGTTCGCAGATTACCTAAGTTTCCATCTGTAATATCATGCAGATATTTTACTGTTGCTGGTTCAGCCAGTTTTGAAGCCTGTTTGAGGGGAAGAACTTTCTCAAATTTATTTACCATAGCTTGAAAGTCTTTATCTAGTTTCCATAAGGGCAAATTAACCACACGAAAACGGCTGACATGCTGTGGATCAGTACGCAGAACACTAATTGCTTCTTCTGTACCAAACCCAACAATGGGTATCTGTGTTTCATTACACAAATACTTAATCGCATTCATTACTGTTCTTTGCTTAATCGGACTGCCACATAATAGAGAATTCATTTCGTCGATAATGAGGAGCTTTACCTCATAAAGTTTAAGGCAATGGACCACTTGGTAACGTAGCTTCGCAACGGGATCTCTTTCTCGAAAAGGAACCCAGAACTTATCAAGAATAGCCATATACAGAGCTTTTTCATCAGGGGAAACAGGTGCCTGTACAATGATTACAGGTTTTACTGCATTATTTTCTGCATTGACATAACCCTCCCCATACAGCTTAAAGAACTGGTTAATAATTGAGGTTTTACCATTATTTGGCTTACTCAATACCAGTAAGTTGGGCATACGGCTCCGCTTAGGAAGTGTCAGGAATCCTTTCAATTGGTCTAACAAGTCATTGGCTGCTGGATACCCAATCCATCGGTCCTCTTCCAGGAAGTAGAGTCTGTCCTCATTAGACTGTTCCACAATAGGGCGAAACTCTTGAAAAACATGTGAATAGTTACTCATGAAATATCCTCATCATTTTCCAGCTCATCGAGAGGCAATAAACCATATACGTTTTCAAGCTGTTGCTCCAAAATCGTACTCTCTTGTTGAGGTTTTTTGCCCTGAATTGAAGCAGGGTTAACACTCTGTTGATGTTGGGTACTGCGCTGATGTGATCTGCGAGCCCGTCGAGTTTTAGTACTTGCCTCCTGAACACGCTCCCGAAGTTTAGCTAGAGCCTGTCCAAGTTCATGATCTTTTAGATATTCGCCAGTTTCCTTTTTCAGTTCCTGAATCTTTTTGTGTTCCCAAATACTAAATGGTGGAATACTTTGATCCGCTAAAGGAACCTTAAAATAATTTTTGATTTCGGGATCAAAGAACCATATCTCACTAATATTTCTTGGATCACGCCTAAAGATAAATTTACGTTTTTCCTTTTGATTATCAGGGTCTACAGCATTAATCCAACCTCTTAGTACATCAGCATAATAAGCAAGACCATCAATTGTTACACCTGTTGTTTGAATCGTCCTTTCAAAACTTGGTAGAAAATCAAGAAAGAAATTATGATCATTTGCAGGCAATCTAGCAGCCCCAGAACCTAACGTGTTTTTATCACCAAAGATACCTAACTCAAAAGCATGTAGTGGAGAAGTACCTAAAGCAGAGTGTTTCCTTTTGTGGTAAACATTACAGATAAAATCAATCAGCCAGTCCTCAAATTCGGAGAATGTGAAAACTGCTTCCGCATCTGAGTTATAGCCTTTTCTTTCAAAAATATTTGAAAAAGTTGTTCCTGGAACTGCGTGAATATCGGTTGCAAATGTTCCCATCAAACGTTCAATGTGCCCGCCAAAACGTGGTTTTTTAACTGGTCGGTATTCCAGACGAATATCATGTGCCATACAAGCATTTCTGAAAGTTTCTGAGTGAAACTCAGGTCCATTATCGACATGAATGGTGTTCATAATTCCCCAGACAGGCCATTCAGCTTGAATCTTGCGCGAAGCTAGCCATTTCTCTTTGGGCAGTACAGCTTGAGAAACGCTCATTGCAATAGACATAACAGAGGGGGCATCTAATGATAAGTAATATCCCACAACTACCCTTGAACGCACATCAATTGCCAACGTAAGAAAAGGTCGTCCTATAGGACACCTGCTAAAATCATCAACCAGAATAAGATCAACAGGCGTATGGTCAATCTGTACGACGGCAAGTGGATAATCAGCATGAGGGAATTTCCCTGCGGCAGGTGTAAATTTGTTATCGGCCTTTTCCTTATGTCCCCTCTTACGAAGAGAGTCTCTCTGGCTAATCGCTGCAATACGATTTCTTACTGTATTGGCATGAGGCACCTCTAGGATATGGTATTCATGACATAAGCGTTTCACTTCAAGTACAACTTTTTGAACACTTATTCTTTGATTAGTTAGGTATAAATCCTTGATGGCTTTTTCAATGATTGCTTCAGCATGTTTATTAATTATCTTCTTGCCTTGTGGCAATCCCTCTTTTCTGGGCCGCAATCCATCAATAGTTCCATATGCCTTATAGATTTTTAACCATCTATAGATAGTGGCTGGATTAATATCATGTTCTTGGGCTCGTAACTCTACTTCCTTACGACCACTCACGCCTCCCTCAATGAAAGGTCGGATGATGTTGAAACGTCTTTCAGCCTCAATCCAGTCTTTATCAGCGATGAGCTCTAGATCTTCATACTGTTCCACAGCTATTGATGGCCTTAATTCACTGATAGCCGCGATACTTTTCCTGCCAGTATTATTGTTTTCAACAAAAACCGATTTTAGGTCAATGACTTCAATAATCGTATGGGGAATCCCTTTTATCTGAACCGGCTCCCCAGCAGCTATTTTGATATTCACACGTCTATCATTCATGACAACTCCCATTTACCCAAAGTTCAGTAGATGGCTGTAAAGGCATACTTAAATCGCAAACCAGATAACCATGAGCAACTAAATACCAGATTTGACTAATTCCATTGGCTCTGTCCCATTTTCCAAGAAAATGTCTGGCTAATAGAGTCTCAAAAGTTACTGCTCCTCGATCTCTCACATAATCCAATAAGTGCTTTGAATCAGCAGGGGGAAATTCCATCTTTCGGTACTTTTGTAAAAACATGGCATTCGACCATAACTGGTCCCGAATACGCCCCTCATGTGCAATATGAAATTTCCAACCCTCTTCTTTGCATACCCTCATGGCAGCACGATATCTAGCTTTCCATAGATGCAAATTAAGTTGCAATTCATCTGTAGGTTTTACTTCAACCAGTTTAGGTGCAATAAATGGAATAAAATCATTATGCTTATAAGTTACTAGGTAGTCAGGGGTGTAAACTCGTTTCTGTCCATTATCAAAATACTCAATGGTAAATGGTTGAGACTCAACAGCAAGAACATTGGGATCAACCTCTAATCGAATAAGGAAATCCCGTTCAAGAGTTGATTCAAAGGCAACTGCGGAATCTTTTTTAAAAGGATATAAACCAGATACACTGATACGTGTATTACCAATTTTTCTTCGAGCTGGTACGATGTTAACGGTGTCGCATGATTGATTGTTCATTCTAGGTTCCGTTGCATAGTTCTTTATAAAATTTGTCGCATAGTTCTTTATAAAAGGTGGTCTAAGTCTTTGACCCTAGCTTATATTGTCGCATAGTTCTTTGTAAATAACAGCGGGTCACAGCCAAAACCGGGTGAAATTACCCTTGCACATTTAGGTGTCTTATTTTTAGATGAGTTACCCGAGTTTGATCGAAAAGTGCTAGAAGTGTTACGTCAGCCTTTAGAGTCCAAAGAAATTGTGATTTCACGAGCCGCAAGACAAATGACTTTTCCTGCAAATTTCCAGTTCATTGCAGCAATGAATCCTTGCCCTTGTGGTTATGCTTTCAACCAAGATAGTCGCTGTCAGTGCTCTCCAGAAAGTATTCAACGTTATCAAAATCGGATTTCAGGCCCTTTGCTGGATCGAATTGATTTACATATTGATGTTCCACCTTTGCAAGCCACTGAATTACAAGATCGAGCAGTAACTGAAAACTCTGAAACTGTGCGAAAACGCGTGATTAAAGCCTATCAACAACAACTGCAAAGACAGCAATGTTTAAATCAAGCGTTATCACCAAACTTATTAGAGCAATATGCACTACTTGATGACAGCTCAGCAAAAATCATGGCGATGGCTCAACAACGTCTAAATCTCTCAGCTCGTGCTTATCATCGTGTTTTACGTGTCGCACGAACCATTGCTGATTTATCTGAGAGTGAGATGATTTCTAGCTCACATTTAACAGAAGCATTGTCCTATCGAGGGCATCAGGCATAAAAAAAGCGACCATATTGGTCGCTTTTCATTATTGTTATTATTAAAAAGCGTAAGCTAATCCTAAAACCACTTTATTTTTTTGTTTGATATCAGAACGGTCATAACCACCTAAAATATAATCAAGACTCCAGTTAGCACCGGTATCTCCTAGAGCATGAGATAAACCTAATGTCGCATGACGGAAAGCAAAACTATGCTCTGTTTTTGCAGTAAACTCATCATCATCGCCATAATAATAGGCACCCAGTTGTGCTTTACCCGTAAAACCAGCAGGCAATGCAGGCGCATAAGTCGCGAGGAAATAAGTATCTCCTTTATTACCAAAAGTAACGTTGTTTAATAAAGTTTGTGCCGTCACACCAAAATCTTTATAACTTAGACCAACAATGGTTTCGTAACCTGTAGATTCCCATCCCGGATAGTAATAATAAATCGTCCCACCCACTTGATAGCCTAGATCTTCGGTGATATTGCCCTTATAGCCAGCATAAAAATCACTTTCAAAAGAATCTCTCGCATCGACATCTTTACAGTCAGGATTTAGACAAGCATAAGAATAATCTAGTGTTGAAAACCAATAACCTGCATAAAAGCCCTTGTGGCTATAATCCAGTCCACCTTGTACAGCTGCACCGCTATTCTCTGGAGAGTTGGTAATACCACGCAAGTTATAGCTCGATATCACACTGATATTTCCAGAAACTGTTCCCGGAAATGGTAGCTTACTCTCTTCAGCCATTGCTAAAGTTGATGTTAATGTTGCAACACTTAAAGCCACTGCCTTGACTGCAAATTTCATCATATTGATCTCCCCCTAGATTTAGATATTCAACAGATTTCTGTTTAAAATTGCATCAATATGTAATTAGCAATTGCTGTGCCAACATTAAAAAAAGATTAAAAATAAATAATATTTTATATTTAACAAATACTTGAATAAAACAAAGAGACTAAATAGCTATTCCCCTCTTTTTTATCATGATGCGGTTTTTATACATGCAACCAAACTAGGGCGAACCTGCTCTTTTTAGCGCATAAACTCACGACCCTAAATATTCAGGCAGAAAATGAAATATGCACGCCTGCAATCAAGACGTTCCAAGATAGTTATAAAGAAAATGAAACTAATATTTTTTTAATTATGCACCACACAAAAAAGCCAGCATTTCAGCTGGCTTTTCAGTTTTCTAAATAATTAGAATGTTTTTGTCAGTGTAAATACTGCACCCGTTTCTACACCGCGTTTGTATGGTTGAGTTTGTGCATCAATATTCGTTCCAATAGCCGCTAATTCTGCTGTTAAACCTTCGACAGATTTAACGCTATATGTAACGCCTACTTTCCAGTCAACATAATCATCACTTGGATCATCTTCACCAAAAACATCATCAATATCTACTTTCGTGTAACCAACGCTTGCCACACCACCAAAGCCAGTATCAGCAAAAGGAATATTGTAAGTTGCATTCAAGTACCAACCATCCTCATCTGAACCAGCCCAATCATTTGTATAGTTAATCGCAGCCAAGAAACTATCGCCAGAAGTAACTAGGTCACTGAATCCCAATTTTGCATAGAGTTCAAGCCAGTTAATATCAGATGAGCTTGGATAACCATAATACCATAGACCAACATCTAAAGTTGGCTTACCCGCAAATGGTAATTCAGTTGCATAACCGATATATGGATCAAGCTCTAAATGAGTCGGATCTTCTGCGCTAAAATGTACATTAGATGCCCATACACCAGCGTATAAACCAGAAGAATGAGATAAAGCAAAACCACCTTGAACGGCTGGATCACTTTCAGTCTGTGTCATACCACGAAAACGGTAATCAGTAGTTAAGGCTGCACTTCCTGAAAAGCTAAGTCCATACTGAGATAATGTCGTTGTTTCTTCAGCCATAGCAAAAGATGAAGTTACAGCAATGATACTCATCGCGATTGCTTTACATGCAAATTTCATCATATTGATCTCCCCCATGATGGATATTCGACTGATTTATGTTTTAAGTTGCATCATTTTGTAATTAGCAATTGCTGTGCCAACTTTTAGAAATGCTTGCTAAATCTAGCTTCTGTTCAATAAGAGTGCTATCGACGCCATTTGGCTGTGCTGAAATATTATTTTTTCTTTAATAAGGTTCATTTTTCTGAACTATTAAGAAGCACTGCCATTGTTGCGCCTAAAAAATGCACAAAAATAATGCAATTCAATTTAATAAAAAGTGCTGTTCTCCTTAAATAACAATCAAATATGTTGATATAGCGTGAATCGCCCCCTAAAAGTGCACAGATCAAACTTAAATCTGCCTGAAAATAATGGTGCGTTTTTGTACAGCGAAAAATGTCATTCGTCGGGATGTAATTTTTTGCAAATCAGTCGAATATCTTTTGATCGAAGAAAAAATAAATCATTAAAATAAAAGAGAAAAAATAGAAACAAATCACGTATTTTTAATGCATTTAGCTAAAAAATAATCAATATATTTTATGATTAAAATAAAACAATATATTAATAAAAATCAATATATTAATTTAAATATGATTTAATTTTAAACGATAATTAAATCATAAAATGTTAGCTGAATTTTGTGTAAAAATGATTAAAATAATTTAATAAAAATCTATCTTTTTTATGTATAACTTATACAATTGGTCAAAATTTCGATTTTGATCGAAATTGTTTTTATTTATTATGAGGCTACCTATGCCAAAGGCAAAGAAACTTACATTGGCGGTTTTGATTAATGCCGCATTGATCTCCTCAACATATGCAAGCGAACAAAGCGAAGCAAAAGGTTTTGTTGAGGATGCAAATGGTTCAGTATTGTTCCGCACAGGCTTTTTAAATCGTGATAAAAAAGACGGTTTAACAAATGATACAAGCTCAACAGCGCAAACTGCCATTTTTGATCTTCAATCAGGCTTTACAAAGGGTGTTGTTGGCTTTGGTGTTGGCCTAGTAGGTGATGCATCTTTCAAGCTTGGTGCGAATAATAATACGGGTAATCAAATGATTCCTGTAGATGATCGTGGATTTGCTTATGATCATTGGGCTCGTGGTGGTGCAAATGTGAAAGCACGTATTTCCAACACAACCGTGACTTATGGTACACAGGTGTCAACACTTCCTGTCATGGCAAGTAATCAAGCCCGTTTAGTGCCTGAGTATTACACAGGTGTTTTCATTGAAAGTAATGAAATTCCAAATCTAAATGTGGTTGCAGGTAAATTCACAAAAAACCAAATGTCAAACCAAATTAGTACCGATAAAGATGTGACAGGTCAAGGGCTTGATCGTGCAGTAGTTTGGGGTGCTAAATATAAATTTAATGATCAACTCAACTCATCGTATTATGGCTTAGATGTTCAAGATAAGTTAGAACGTCATTATGCTAATGTAAACTTTACCCAAAGCTTAAAAGACAAGAGTACCTTAACACTTGATACCATGGGTTATCATACAAAATGGGATAAAGATGCACTCACTGATTCACATACCACAGATGATCTAGCAAACCGTAAAAACTCGATTTGGGCTGTTTCAGTGGGCTATGGCAAAGATGTACATAATGTCATGCTTTCTTATCAAGATAACACAGGTAATACTGGATATGACTATGGCTATAATGCTGATGGTTTACAAAGTATCTATGTCCCTAATTCCTATTTAGGTGACTTTAATGGTAATGATGAAAAATCTGTCGGGCTACAATATAACTACAACTTTAAAAATCACGGTTTACCTGGTCTAAACTGGACAACTGCATTTGTTTATGGTTGGGATATTGATATCGCTAAAATAACAGATCGCTCAAAAATCATTGACCAAGCTGAAGAACATGAGCTCTTTAACCAAGTCAAATATACAGTTCAAACAGGTACATTGAAAGATGCAAGCCTACGTGTTCGCTATTCTTACTTACGTTCAAGTGATACCTATAATAATGTTTCTGGTCAATATGTCAGCAATGTCATTGGCTCAACCAATGAATGGCGTTTGTTCCTTGATATTCCTGTGAAACTGTTCTAATTCACAGCTTTATTTAAGTCATAAAAAAACCTCCATTCAATTGAATGGAGGTTTTTTTATCAGCTAGACTTTAAATCATAAAATCTAGCTGAATCTACTCAGAAAATTACTTCTTAGCAGCTTCGATTGCTTTCAATACTTCAGCTTTTGCAACGTCAGCACTTTCCCACCCGCTGATTTTTACCCATTTACCAGGCTCTAAATCTTTATAGTGTGCGAAGAAGTGCTCAACTTGGCTAATCAATAAAGGCGGAAGATCTGTATATTCTTTCACATCTTTATAGAGAGGAGATAACTTCTCATGTGGAACTGCGATGAGTTTCGCATCGATACCACCATCATCTTCCATTTTTAATTTACCCACTGGGCGGCAACGGATTACAGAGCCAGCAGCAACAGGATGTGGAGTTACAACAAGCACGTCTAATGGGTCACCATCTTCAGACAATGTATTTGGTACATAACCATAGTTTGCTGGGTAGAACATTGCTGTACCCATGAAACGGTCTACAAATAATGCATCTGAATCTTTGTCGATTTCGTATTTAATCGGCGCTGCGTTTGCAGGGATTTCAATGATGACATAGATGTCGTTTGGTGCGTCTTTACCCGCAGGAATATTGCTATAACTCATATCAACACTCGTATATATTGTGAAGTCAGATGTAAATCGGACAGATTATAACGTGAATACAGTAAAAATGATGCTAGATAAACTGAGAGCTAGAGTTTTTTATCCCTGGCATGTCTCATATCATTTTGATGGTAATCACAAATAGGAAAATTGGACAAAGCAGCGAAAAAAACCAAATAATGGAACGCAAAGTCGCTAGATTTGCTAAATAACAAATCCCGTAGATCACTCGAAATACGATATATGCCCAACCTAGAGTCAGAATAAACCACTCTGGTATGACCATATATTCTGCCATTAGAATTGCAGCAATAAATAGCGGTAAGCTTTCAAAGCTATTTTGCTGTACAGCATTTGCTCTTGCTGCTAAACCTGTCGTTTTAGCCAAAAAATCTCGAGGATTTTGATTGTCTTGCGCTTGGAAACCACCTTTTGATTTTGCAATCAAGGTAAAAACATACGGCAACAAACATGCGACGATAATAATCAAAATAATGCCGCTAATACCTTGCATGCTGACATCCATCATTTGAAGTTCTTCTGATCATGCTATCATAACTTACAATTTATTGAACTTTCATTTGCGCTTGTTCAACAAGCGTTTCTTTTACACAGCAAGTTTGTGCAAAAGTTGTGTCTTTTCATACTGTTTTAAGGTCATTCTATGCAACAGCAAGATCATAAAGAAATGTTTGATGTGCTTGCACAACAACGCCAACATCAGCTTTTGGTTGATCGTGTACTCAAAGTCGTTTTGCCTATTGTCGCCTTTTTGCTGAGTGTGATTTGTGCAAATTTGAATTGGCAATCTACACTTGGTACTTTTGTGATCCTCACCATCGCTTTCTATGCAGTTGGCATTTATCGTTTGACGCTTTGGCATTGGTTAACTGTGATTGCCATCTATGCTATTGTAGATAATTATTTTAGTTTTAATGGAATTGATCCAACTCGATTACGCTTTCAATTGGCCACTATGCTGGTTTTTGTCGGCATTGTAGGGATTGGTCGTCCTTATATTGACCGTTGGCTCATGAAATCGAATAACCCAAAATAAAATTAAAAAAACGCCGCAATTGCGGCGTTTTTTTAGCGTCCCTGCTTAAGCAGAAAGCTAAGATTCTTAAGCTGGTTTACGTAAGTCTTTACGTAAGATTTTACCAACATTTGATTTTGGTAATTCTTCCATAAACTCTACATAACGTGGGCATTTATAGCCTGTTAAGTTTTGTTTCGCATAGGCAAGAATTTCTTCAGTCGTTAAAGATGGATCTTTCTTCACGATGAATAATTTAGGTACTTCACCTGATTTTTCATCTGGCACGCCAATCGCAGCAACTTCCAATACTTTTGGATGTTTCGCGATAACTTCTTCAATTTCACTTGGATAAACGTTGAAGCCAGAAACTAAGATCATGTCTTTCTTACGGTCTACAATCTTGAAGTAACCACGTGTATCCATAACACCGACGTCACCTGTACGGAAGAAACCATCTTTGGTCATTACCTTTTCAGTTTCATCAGGACGATTCCAATAACCTTTCATAACTTGAGGGCCACGGATTGAAATCTCACCTTGTTCACCTTGTGCCACTTCATTACCATCATCATCCAGCAAAGCCACTTCAGTTAATGGCAATGGAATACCAATTGTGCCACTGAACTCAGTTGTTGCAGGTGGGTTCGCAGTCGCAACTGGTGATGTTTCAGATAAACCATAACCTTCAATAATGATTGTACCTGTAACTTTTTTCCATGCTTCAGCAGTTGATGGTAATACAGCCATACCACCGCCCATAGCCATCTTCAATTTGCTGTGATCAAGTTGTTTAAACTCTTCGTTGTTCACTAAAGCATTAAACAAAGTGTTTACAGCAGGGAAGAATGATGGTTGGTATTTACGTAATTCACCAACTACAGCAGGTAAATCACGTGGGTTAGGAATTAAGATATTTGCTTGACCCTTATACATGCCATAAAGTGCACACACCATGAATGCAAAGATGTGATAGAGCGGTAATGCACACACGATACGATCATCTTTAGAACCATCGCCTGTACCGAATTTGCTTGAGAAAATACCATCACATTGCAATAGGTTCGATACAAGGTTACGGTGAGTTAACTCAGCACCTTTAGAAACACCTGTGGTACCACCCGTATATTGCAATACAGCCGTATCACTTAACGTCAAGCTTGGGCGTTTATAGTTGCTAGGGTTAGCTTTGTTTAAAGCCGTGTTGAATTTCACATGGCCTGGAATATTCCAAGCAGGGATTTGCTTGCGTACTTTGCGTAAAACAAAGTTTACAATTGTTCCTTTCAATGTACCGAGCATGTCACCTACAGAAGCAACCACAACATGCTTCACAGGTGTTTTACCAATAATGCTTTGGTAAACGCTAGCAAAGTTTTCAATGATCACTAATGCTTCAGCACCAGAGTCATTTAACTGATGTTCAAGCTCACGCGCTGTATAAAGCGGGTTTACATTGACAAGTACTAAACCAGCACGGAATACGCCAAGAGCAACCACTGGATACTGGAAAACGTTCGGCATCATCACCGCAACACGTGTTCCTTTTGCCAAGCCAAGGCTTTGTAAATATGTCGCGAATTTACGGCTAGCGACTTCTAATTCATTGTACGTTAAAACTTTATCCATGAAGATAAAGGCATCACGTGAACCAAATTTTTGGAAATTGCGTTCAAAAATATCAACAAGTGAGGTGTTTTCAGCAGGCAGCGCAACTGTTTCTGGAATTCCTGTCTTTTGGTATTCAGCAAACCAAATCTTTTCCATAATGCCATTATCTCCGAGTGGTAATCCTTAAAAATGTAACAACGTTACTTTCCATGACAAAACATTTTTTTTAACTTTTTGCATTGCCCTGTCAATCTATTCAAACAATATGAATACATTTCATATATAACGTATTTATGTCACAGAATACTAGCCTTATCTCTGAATGAAGAGTCTATTTGCTTTTTGATATCCCCGTGGTAAAAGTTGCCCCTTTGTTGCTCTTTTTCCTATATATTTTTGGAGATCATCCCCTTTCAGTTTTAGATGCTGTTGTCCTGCAGCGACTTGGATTATTTCATCTAAATTCAGGGTTGTCATGGATAAAATTTGCTCTTTTTCATCAAGTTGTATCAACTTATTACCTTTACCTTTATTCAGTACAGGTAACTCTGCTAAATCAACAATGAGCAAACGACCTGATGAACTCAGGATTGCAATATGTGTTGCTTGATGAATTGGCAACAATGGTAAAGCTGTTGCTTTGTCCGTTACTGTTAAGAAAGCCTTACCCGCTTTTGCATTAGTATCAAGCTGTGCAATTTGCGTTTTAAAACCATAACCTTTGGTGCTTGCTGCAAGAATGTCATGGCTGTTGTCACCTGTTAACACTTGGATAAATGACACACCGCTGGCTGGCGCTAATTTAGAACTAAGCGGTTCACCAAGTCCTCGAGCCGAAGGCAAGCTGCTGATTGGCAAAGCATAACTACGCCCTGTCTCATCTAAGAAGTAGACTCGTTGGTTGGTTTTACCCACCGCATGGCTGAGATATTGGTCACCTGCACGATAATTTAAATTTGCTGCATCTACTTCACCACCTTTCGCAGCACGCACCCAACCTGCCTCTGAGAGCACAACTGTGACCGTTTCTGCTGGCAATAGATCTTGCTCTTTAATTTGTACTGCCTCAGCACGTACAACAATTGGAGAACGACGATCATCACTAAATTTCTTCGCATCTTCTTTTAATTCATTGATGATCAGATTTTTTAATGATTCTGGATTTGCCAATTGCTCACGAATAATGGCCGCTTTAGCTTCTAACTCTTCCTGCTCACGGCGAATTTCCATCTCTTCAAGTTTCGCCAAATGACGAAGTTTGAGTTCTAAAATCGCTTCGGCTTGAATATCGTCAATACCAAAATGTTGCATCAATACTGGTTTCGGTTGATCTTCTTCACGAATGATTCGAATCACAGTATCAATATCGAGGTAAGCAATTAAAAGACCTGCCAAGATATGTAAGCGTTTTTCGATTTTATTTAAATGGTATTGCAAACGACGTGTCACTGTTTGCTTACGAATCTCAATCCATTCCAACAAAATACGACGAATCGATTTAACTTGCGGACGACCATCAGCACCAATCATATTTAGATTGACGCGATAGCTCGATTCTAAATCTGTGGTTGCAAATAAATGACTCATCACCGTTTCTGCATCGACACGATTAGAACGCAGTACGATCACCAAACGGGTTGGATTTTTATGATCGGATTCATCACGTACATCACTCACCAGCGGCAATTTCTTGGCAATCATCTGGTCTGCGATTTGGGTAATCACTTTAGAGCCTGAAACTTGATACGGCAGTTCAGTAATGACTATTTCATTTTTATCCACAGCGTATACCGCACGCATACGGTAACTACCACGACCTGTGGTTTGAATTTTTAATAATTCGTCAGGTGGAGTAATAATTTCTGCTTTAGTCGGTAAATCTGGAGCAGGAATATATTCTGCTAACTTTTCATCTGTCGTTTCTGGATTACGAATCAACGCAATCGTACCTTTCACCACTTCACGTAGGTTATGCGGTGGAATATCAGTTGCCATCCCGACAGCAATACCTGTGGTACCATTCAACAAAATATTTGGAATACGTGCAGGTAAAGTAATTGGTTCTTTCATTGAACCATCAAAGTTATCTTGCCACTCACTTGTACCTTGCCCGAGTTCACTCAGCAATAATTCACTATAAGCAGAAAGTTTGGCTTCGGTATAACGCATTGCTGCAAATGATTTTGGATCATCAGGCGAACCCCAGTTGCCCTGACCTTCAACCAATGGATAACGATAGCTAAATGGTTGTGCCATCAACACCATAGCTTCATAACAAGCTGAATCACCATGCGGATGATATTTACCTAGTACGTCACCGACGGTACGTGCAGATTTTTTTGGCTTACCTGTCGATTTTAAGCCCAGCTCACTCATCGCATAGACAATACGGCGTTGTACGGGTTTTAAACCATCACTAATATGTGGCAATGCACGATCCATAATCACGTACATGGCATAGTTCAAATAAGCTTGTTCTGTGAATTCAGCTACGGAACGGTTTTCTGTTGCATGATGTGCAAGGCTGGTCATTTCAGCGAGTCATCCAAAATCATTTATTATCGTCAATGTTTTGTATGCTATGTGGATGAAAGCGTTGTGACAAGCCCTTGTTGTTGTTTAAACGTCAAATGGTGTCTTGTTGGGAGAATTTGTAATTGAATAAGGTAATGAACCAACTTTTCAGCTATCAAATCGGAGACTTTCTCTGAATAATTTCATTTTAACTTCATCAATATTCAAGATTTGCAAGGAGGTCAATTCATTATTAACGTTAAAACCAAAACTGAAATTACAATCCCGCACATATTCAATTGTATTTTCTAAAGGTAAAAATACGAGTTCAATATAATTTTTACCCATGAATAATTGGAACTCTGTATCAAATGCATCCTTAAATCTACTAGAAAAATCATCCGCATCATCTGACCAATATGACACATCAAAAATTGGTAAATATACTTGTGCTAAATCACTAGAAAACAAATTCTTTCCTGTTTGAATCAGCTTATGACAGCTAAAGCTAACCAACGTAATTGTTGATAATTCACCAGTCTTTAAAAGGCCGATTTCAACTAAAGACGTACGGCCATTACCGCCTCTCCAATACAAATCTGGAGATTTTTCATTGAAATGAATATCAAAGGGTACGTAACCATCTATTTCGACCGAATGATAGTGATAAGTACTTATATTAATTCTTTTTAACATTTGATCACCTTCAATTGAGGTAATTCTTAATCAATGCTCATCCGTCGAAGATGCGGACTCGGCATCATCTTCTTGATAAATAAATTTCGGCATTTCCAGACCAAAATAAATCGCGATCAAACGTAAGGTAAAACCAAAAACTAAAGTGAAAATTACAGTTAAATCATGTGGCAGACCAAGCTCTAAACAAACCCAATAGCAAATGACTGCAACGAAAGAAATACTCGCATAAAGCTCACGGCGGAACACTAAAGGCACGTCATTACACAAGATATCGCGCAGAATACCACCCGACACCCCTGTTAATACGCCAGCCACCGCAGATACTACAAAGCCATGTCCCATCGATAATGCAATTTGACAACCAATAATGGTAAAACCAATGAGTCCCAAGGCATCCAGTACCAAGAAAATATTACGTAAATGGCGCATCCACTTGGCAATAATGATCGTTACAAATGCAGCCGCACAAGTAAGTACCAAATACTCAGGATGCTTCACCCATGTCAACGGATAGTGCCCCAACAGCACATCTCGGACTGAGCCACCACCTAGAGCCGTCACGCAGGCAATCAGCACCACACCAAACCAATCCATACTACGTCGACCCGCTGACAGCGCTCCTGTCATCGCTTCCGCAGTAATGGCAATAATATAAATAACGGTGAGTAACATCTGCCTACATCCTAAATCAGGCGTAAAAGTGTGCGCTATTTTAAGACAAACTTAGATGAATTGTGCACAACATTGCTTAAATTTTTTCCCCGAACCACAAATACAAGGCTGTTTCATCGTGATTGGCATATCCAAGGTTGGATCAAGGAAATACCAGCGCTGTTGATGCAAAACAAAATGTGAAATTTCATGATGAATATGCTGCTGTTTACCATCTTGATTTTGACCACAGTAATGCGCTTTGAACTCGACCAAGGCGTGCGTTTTATCGAGCTTTGGCTGATGTTGCAACACTTCTAATTTCAACCATTGATTCGATTTGCTCCAATCTGCAATCGCAGCACGATCTAAATATGTCTGCTGCCCAGTGGCAGTGGTCGACAATATATAATCCACTTGTTGCAAAGCAAAGGCACTATAACGAGAACGCATTAAATGCTCTGCATTTTGTGCATATTGCTGCTCTGAATGCAAAGGCTGACAACATTCAACATATAAGCCTCGCCCACATGGACAATTTTTTAGCAGTGTCATGGTTCTTTCTCAAATAAAAATAGCCTTGGGATCAATCATAAACTATTTAAGTTTCGTCTATGAAAACCCAAGGCTATTCGCTATTACGAATTACTTTTTCACGTACAGCATAGCTGTTCGCACAAAGCGTGACTGTATTTAATCTCGCTCTGGTTTTTCTTTAGCGATGATGCGCACTTTTTCAATTTTGTGTCCATCCATCGTCACTACTTCAAATAAGTAACCATCCGCTTCAACCGTCTCACCATTTTCTGGTAAACGACCTAAATGGAACAAGATATAACCCGATAAGGTTGAATATTCTTCACTTTCATCAACCAAGTCTTTACCCAATAACAAAGAAACGTGACGAATATCGGTTGAGCCTTCTAAGAGGGTTGAACCATCTTCTAGGCTTTCAGCCGCTGCTTCCAGTTCATCCTCATCGGGAAATTCACCTGCAATCGCCTCTAATACATCAATCGGCGTGGCAATCCCTTCAATCGAGCCATATTCATTCAACACAATTGCCATTTGTAATGGTGCTTGACGTAATTGCTCCATCACCATCAACACTTGCGCATTTTCATGAACAATCAATGGTTCACGTAAATGCTTAGCAAAATCAATTGCGCCTGTTTCGATGTATTCATTCAATACTTTATGAGTGAGTACGATACCTTCAATATTGTCTAATTCACCGCGTGCTACGATCAAACGCGAATGGGTCATTGCCATTAAACGTGCTTTTAACTCGTCAGGTTCAGCCTCTAAATCTAACCATTCAAGCTCAGGACGCGGTGTCATCACCGACTTTACTGGACGTTCAGATAAACCTAAAACACCTTGCACCATGACACTGTGATAAACCCCATTGTCTTCGTCAAAAACTTCTTTGGCATAAGCTTGTGTTGCCAGAACATCTTCAGCTTCGTTGTTCTGCCCTTCACTGCCTTTACCACCGAGCATACGCAAAACGGCTGACGCAGTACGATAACGTAAGTCCGTTGTCGTCACGAGTTTCTCTTGGTTACGGCGCATGGTTTGATTGACCATCTCGACCAATACAGAGAAGCCAATCGCTGCGTATAAGTAACCTTTAGGAATATGGAAGCCAAAACCTTCAACTACCAATGAGAAGCCAATCATCATTAAGAAGCCAAGACACAGAATCACCACTGTTGGGTGCTTATTCACAAAGTCCATCAGCGGTTTTGATGCCCAAAGCATAATACAAACAGCAATAATCATTGCCAGCATCATTACACTTTTATCTTTAACCATTCCCACAGCAGTAATGACACTATCTAAAGAAAAGACGGCATCCAAAACAACAATCTGAACAATAACCATCCAGAAGGTCGCATGTACGGGGTTTTCTTCTTTCAGTGTTTGGTGACCTTCGATTCGTTCATGTAACTCCATTGTGCCCTTAAATAACAAGAACACACCACCAAACAATAAGATCAAGTCACGACCAGAAAAAGCATGACCAAAAATATGGAACAATGGTTCAGTGAGTGTCACCACCCATGCGATAGCAGCAAGTAGTCCCAAACGCATGAATAAAGCGAGAATCAAACCAACGCGACGCGCAGTATTACGTTGCTCAGGTGGCAGCTTTTCAGCTAAAATTGCAATAAAAACAAGGTTATCAATACCCAATACAATTTCAAGCACCACCAAAGTTGCTAAACCTACCCATGCAGCGGGGTCAGACATCCATTCCAGAATCATTGATGTGACTCCTCGGCTAAATCAGCAATATTTTTATCAAGTGGAAAGTTTAAAAGATTGGCAGACGTCGCCAAAACATTTTTTTTAGGGAATAAGAATAAAGCGGAGCAACAACAACCACTACTCATAGAGGGACATGAATTAATAAAAGGATTTTCAGTATAGGCAAGATTCCAGCGAAATTCATCTATTTTATGTGGATGTTTTTTGCAAATTCTTTCTCATAATGGCAAACAGGCATTGTATGTAAAATGTGCATAAAACTGTCATAAAAGTGATTTAGCCTAGACAAGCACAATGAAAATGATAAGGTGAAAATAAACGAAATGAATAGTGTATTAAGAATGACTGAAAATAAAACGATTACTCTCCCAAAAACAACTCAACCTCTTATTGCTTTATATTGCGGTTCACGTACAGGCAATAAACCCATTTATCGTGATAAAGCCATCGAACTCGCTCAACACATTGCCAATCAAGGTTTTGGTATCGTTTATGGCGGTGCAAGTATCGGCTTAATGGGACAAGTCGCCGATACCGTACTGGAACATAGCGGTGAAGTGGTTGGTGTAATTCCTGAATTTATGCTGGATTATGAAATTGCTCACAGCAAACTCACTGAACTGCATATTGTAAAAACCATGCATGAACGTAAAGCGCTTATGGCTGAGCGTGCAAATGCATTTATTGCATTGCCTGGTGGTCTTGGAACTTTCGAAGAGATTCTCGAAATCGCGACATGGGGACAGCTCAACCAACATCAAAAACCTATGATCATTTATAACGTGAATCGTTTCTATGATGCGCTGATCGCACAGCTGGATCATGCTGTCGAAGAAGGCTTTTTACCTCCACAACATCGCGCGAAAGTAATCATCTGCGATACGCTTGAACAAATTTCAAGTGTCATCAAAAATCTAAGCACACCAACACATATCGAAGTTTAAGCAAAAATAGATAAAAAAGCGGATCATTTGATCCGCTTTTTTGGGTTTACTCTACTGCACGTTGATTTGGTAAATTGCAGTTGAACCACTCACTTCATTGCCCACCACCAAAAGCGGCTTACCGTTTGGTGCATCTTTAGCTGCAATAAAAATTAATCCTTCTGGCCCTAAATCACCTTGTTTCGCTGTATCTGCTTCAGCAAAGTTACGTGTGCTGAAATATTCAATAAACTTCGGCTGATTTGGCGTGCTGATGTCATACACCATAATGCCACTCATACGCTCTAAACCAATAAATGCGAAGGTCTTTTTGCCAATAGCACCCACAGCAATTCCTTCAGGTTCAGGTCCTTTATTATCACTACGGTCATCAAAGGCAGCTTCTTCGTGATCACTGTTAAAATACGCTGGGAACAATTCTGCTGTTTTCTTCTCAAACTCACTGCCTGAATCCCAAACGAGCTGACCTTGTGTATTCCAAATGCTAAATGAGCGTGCACCATATGCATAAAGCTTGTCATAGGTTAATAAACCGTTGGCATCTAACTTTGGTGAACCATCGGCATTGGTTTGATAACCCATATTCCATGCAATATTCAAACGCCCGAGATTCGGGTCTTTACGGCAATCACCCGCTTCAGTCGCTGTTGCACCACAGTAAGCAAAAGTAACTGGGTTGAGTTTTGCACCTTTCACACCATTCGCAAACTTCTGTAAATGCGCAGGATAATCTCCATCTGCATTGAAACCTTTGCTATTAAACAAATGTTTCATTCGAATATTTTCAACATAACCTTTGGTCTTGTCCCCAGCAAAATAAGCATCTTCATCAGCCAACCATTCACGGCTATCGCCTTCATTTGCAGTAACTAAATAAGTTTGTCCATTGGCTTGATAATTGGCAATCGAATCAGGTTGATACATATCTACAAGACCTGCCCACGTTTTAATATTGATCAATCCATCTTTATCACTGACATCTAACTCATTGCCCACTTGACCATGATCTTTGTAACCCAATGGGTAAATGTCCGTTACTTTTTGCTGTGCAAGATCAATGCGTGCGATTGCGTTATTTTCCTGCAAAGTCACCCATGCAGTTTTGCTGTCAGCAGAGACCGTGATGTATTCCGGCTCTAAGTCTTGAGCAACGGTTGCATTTGGCCCAAAAATACGCACACCTTTTGCGATCAAATCGGCTTTTTGGTTATTCCATGCTTTAAAATCTGCAACACTGGCTTTCGGTTGTTGAATATTACGCACATCAATAATGCTGACCGAACCTTCAGGATCAATAGAATAATCATCATTCGGTTCAGCCTCATTTGCGACCAGCACCGTATTGCCATCAGGACTAAAAGCCACCATATCAGGCAATGCGCCAACTGCAACTTTACTGATAAAACTCAAATCCTTCGCATTAAAGAAAGCGACAATTCCCACATCTGTTTTATTGGCTGCTTGTACAGCAATCGCAACGATTCCATTTTTCACGGCAACACTATTTACTTCTGAATCTGTCAAATAGGCGCGTGCAGAAAGCTCTGCAATATGCACAGGCTTTTCGGGTGCTGAAACATCTAATACATCAACTAAGCCTTTTTGGGCATTTACGACAAATAGACGTTTGGTTGCTGCGTCATAGGCAGGAATTTCCGCAGCGCTTTGAGCAAATATATTGGTTTCATATCGACCCAATAAGCTGAGTTTAATCGTCTCAGGTGTAGGATCAACTACTTCAGGCGTATTGTCGTGGTTGTCATTATCATCATTACAAGCAACCAACCCCGCAGACAGCATTGCTGCCAATAAAACTGAAATCTTAAATTTCATGCTCAATTTCCATACAATTCTTTTATATGGCTAATATAGTGTTGTGAGGTGCAAGTTCGATGACACTTTCATGTCAGTTCAATGACGACTCTTTGACAATTTTTGGCTTTATTTCAAGCAGAGTTGCTTTAAACTAAAGCTGACTTTTCATTCGTCACAACTTATGACAACGACCACGCATCAAGCTGTACAACCTGAATTTCGACTGTTGGTATTTTTGGTGTCGATTGGCTTTTTTATGCAAGCCTTGGATACCACGATCGTTAATACTGCTATTCCAGCGATGGCAGTACAACTCAATGAAAATCCCTTGCAAATGCATGGCGTCATTGTGGCTTATGTCTTATCCGTTGCAGCTTGTATTCCGTTAAGTGGCTGGTTGGCTGATCGCTTTGGTATTCGTAATATTTATCTCAGCGCAATGGTCATTTTCAGCTTGGCTTCTCTAGGTTGCGGTTTATCGCAAAACTTAGAACAACTGCTATTTTTCCGTGTGATTCAGGGCATTGGCGGTGCATTATTGATGCCTGTCGGGCGTTTGGCACTACTCAAATTGATTCCTCGTTCGCAATTTTTGTCAGCGATGAGTTTAATGAGCTTAGCAGGTTTGCTTGGGCCATTAATGGGACCCTCCTTAGGCGGTTGGTTGGTCGAGGTTAGTACATGGCACTGGATATTCCTGATTAACATTCCGATGGGGATTCTCGGGATGATCATGACCTTGAAAGTCATGCCGAATCAGAAAGAGCCTACGGTAAAACATTTCGATTTGAGCGGTTTTATTTTATTGATGGTTGCCATGGTTGGACTATCTCTCGGAATCGAAAACATTGCCTCACCGCAGTACTCACATTGGGTCAGTCTGAGCCTGTTAATCGTTGGGGTGATTGCAACCTGTAGCTATGCCTACCATGCCCATAGCCATCAAAATGCACTATTTCATGGACGTTTATTTCGCTACAAACTCTATTCGATCGGCGTGCTCGGTAACTTCTTCGCACGTTTAGGTAGCAATGCAATTCCATTTCTTCTCCCGCTGATGTTACAAGTTGCTTTTGGGTTTGAGCCATTTATTACCGGTTTAATGATGATCCCTGCTGTTTTAGGCTCTTTATTCTCGAAGCCAATTGTTCGTCCCTTAATTCAGCATGTCGGCTATCGTCGTTTCTTACTGACCAATACTGTGCTGGTTGGATTATGTATTATTAGTTTTTCGCTGATGACAGCAGCAACACCCCTTTGGCTGAAAGTTCTCCATCTATTTGTTTTTGGGACTTTAAATTCACTGCAATTTGTTGGGATGAATACATTTACCTTAAAAGATTTGCCACAACAAGATGCCAGTAGTGGCAATAGTTTCCTATCAATGATCATGATGTTATCCATGAGTATGGGCGTGGCGTTAGCAGGTACACTGATCAATACATTTGAGCAACATTTTACAACAGCGACCATCGACACCGCATTTCATGCCACCTTGATCACACTTGGCTGCATCAACATCATTACAGCAATTGTGTTTTGGCAAATTCCCAAAGACACAACAGACTAAAAAGAACGATCAACCCTACACTCACAATGACAATAAGGAAAACCACATGATCATCCCGCGATATTGGGCTGAAGCGAAAACTAAAATGAAATTTGAAGGCCGACAATATACGATTAAACGCTTTGGTTGGTCGGATCAAAACTTAGAAGCTGCTCAACAACATGCTGAACAACGTGTTGCAGAAGCAACTGAACAACTTAAAAAAGACAAAGAAATTCGCCGACTCGACCATAAAGTCGCTTATAACGGCGCCGAAGGTTTACCTATTCGGGAGGAAATTATTGCCCAACAGGATGATGTCATCATTACCCGAAATAGCTACGGCGCGTTGTGCCTAAATACACCTGATGTATTATTTGCTGATGTTGATCTGATCCATCATCCTAGCTCGAAGCTTGCTACGACTGTATTTCTTACACTACTCAGCTTGAGCAGCCTGTGCGCGATTTACATGAGTTCTTGGTGGATCTTCGGATTTGGATGTGTCATCGCATTATTTGTAACTGGCTTGATCAGTAAATGGTTATTCCACATTCAATCCAAATTTACAGGTACACCAGCACAACGTGCCTTAGAAAAAATCCATCACTTCTCACAACAACATCCTGATTGGCATTTACGCGTTTATCGCACACCGAATGGTTATCGCATTTTAGTCATGCATCAAACTTTTGATCCTCGAGGCGAACAAGCACAAAACTTATTCCAAGCCATTTCAACGGACAGTTGTTATGTCCTCATGTGCAAAAATCAAAATTGTTTTCGTGCTCGGATTAGTCCCAAACCTTGGCGCATCGGGGTTGAACGTTTGCGACAAGGGATATGGCCCGTTCAGCAAGAACGTATCACACAACGAGCAGATTGGGTTCAAAACTATCAACAGCATGCTCAAAATTATGCATCCTGTAGATTTGTGGAACAATTTGGTCACCAACTCAGCCATCCCAAAGCGAAACGCGTACAATTACTGCATGATCAATATTGTAAATCTGATACTCAACTCGAAATCGCATAACTGAACAACCATGACCAAGACAAAACCGAAACAGCGACTTGCCCAATACTATCCAACGCTCACCAGTGTTGGTTTAGCACTTATGCTTGGATTAGTGAGCTATTTCGGTTTGTTCTACCAACAGAAAGCATCTGCAAAAGATTATTCAATTCGTGGTTTTGATGTATCTCATCATCAAGGAGATATTGATTGGAAAAAGATTTCACCACAGCATTATCAGTTTGTTTATCTCAAGGCGACTGAAGGTGGTGACTTTAAAGATCGAAAATTTCAAGAAAACTGGCTAAAAGCGCGTGAACAGGGTTTACATGTCGGTGCCTATCACTTCTATCGTTTATGTCGCGATGGACAAGTTCAAGCAGAAAATTTTATAGCGACTGTGCCAAATAAGACGGATGCATTACCGCCTGTCATCGATCTCGAATATGACAGTAATTGTATCAATACCTATACCAAAGAGCAGTTGCTTAAAGAAATCCAAGTAATGCACGACCAACTTCAGAAGCATTACGGTAAACAGCCCATTTTTTATATTTCTAAAAGCTTTTACCACATCGTATTGATGGGCAATTTTAATCAAACACCTTTATGGGTGAGAGATTATGAATCAAAACCTGAACTGAAAGATGGTCGAAAATGGATGTTTTGGCAGCATACCAGTCAAGGTAAAATTCAAGGCGTGCCTAAAGCAGTGGACTTAAATGTCTATGCAGAATCACCGAAACAATGGTTTCTGTTTTTACAAGAACAAGGCATTCAAGATGCCAAATGAACTGCGCAAAATCATTCATATCGATATGGATGCCTTTTATGCATCAGTCGAGCTCAGAGATCGCCCTGAGCTTAAAGACTTACCTGTGGTCATTTCCTCTCATCATCCTCGTGCCGTCATCGCAGCAGCATCTTATCCTGCCCGTGTATTTGGCTTACGCTCAGCAATGTCGATGGGACAGGCAAAAAAGCTCTGCCCTCAAGTTGTGGTGATCGAACCACATTTTGAAAAATATCGTGAAGTTTCAGCTCAAATTCATCAGATTTTCCAACAATATACACCGCTCATTGAACCACTTTCTTTAGATGAAGCTTATTTAGATGTCACGGAAAATTTAAAAAATATTCCGAGCGCAACGGAAGTTGCGACACAAATTCGGGCTGATATTTTTGCCGTTACGGGGCTGACCGCTTCTGCAGGTGTTGCTCCAAATAAGTTTTTGGCAAAAATTGCATCGGACTGGAATAAACCCAATGGTTTATTTGTGATTAAGCCCCATCAAGTCCTAAAATTTATCCAAGATTTAGCGCTGAATAAAATTCCAGGGGTCGGTAAAGTTACTCAAGAAAAACTCAATCAGCTCAATCTTCATACGCTTGGTGATCTGCAACAAATTGAAGAAAATGTGCTGATTCATCATTTCGGTAAATATGGAAAGCAACTGTATTTATATGCGCAAGGCATTGATCATCGCCCTGTAAAAGCGGAGCGTGAACGCCAACAAATATCAAAAGAAATCACCTTTGATGATGACTATACCCTTGCTCAATGCCAACATGCTTGGCAACCGCTCAGTGAACAAGTTTGGCGCAGCCTGAATAAGAAACAACTTACGGCGCGTGGTGTAAACGTCAAATTAAAACTCAAGAATTTTCAGGTACTACAACACAGCAAGAGCTTTAAAAGTCCTTTGCAATCACAACATGATTTACAACAAGTTGTGATTCAACTACTCGAAGAAATGCATATAGATCCTGATTTTCAATTCCGCTTAGTCGGTGTTGGGGTATATCAACTTCAACAAGCTCAGGAAGAATCCCAACTTTCCTTATGGTAGTGCTGATTTTTTACACAAAAGCACAGCGCTCACTTAAATTTATGTTTGCTTTTTATCCAGTTTTCAGTACTCTAAGCAACGCAGTAACTTTATCCTTGTTACCTGCCCATGCTAAAGAAATCCTCGCTTTTAGCATCTGCTCCTGTGGTTGGCGTGACGATCAAATCCGAATATTACAGGGCACTTTTGGTGTCCTTCATACATTTTCCCGCTAGCGATAAAAATTCTTAGATTCTTCTGCATTGCTCAACAAGTTCAGATAAACTCAATTTAATAAAATCAGAAAACAATTGATTACAACGACATCATGAACCCTAAACAAATTCTTTGTGTTGAAGACGAAGCCGCGATTGTGTTGCCACTACGTTATGCGCTTGAACGTGAAGGTTGGAGTGTCAGTTGGGCAAATACAGGAACACAAGCACTCCAATTACTCTCTCAACAGACTTTTGATTTTATTATTCTTGATGTCGGCTTACCTGATATGAATGGTTTTGAAGTGTGTAAACAACTTCGCAAAAAAGATCATACCCCTTTACTTTTTTTAACCGCTCGCGATGATGAAATTGATCGTGTTGTAGGGCTGGAAATTGGTGCTGATGATTATTGCAGCAAGCCATTTAGCGCGCGAGAAATCGTGGCGAGAATCAAAGCCATTTGGCGTAGAATGGAGAATCATGCACAACCTGTAACCACATCAATTGACATTCCTGAAACTGACGTTACTTTGCAATCGGCAACATGGGCATGTAATCCACAATCCTTACAAATCCAATATCATGGGCAAATGTTGCAACTTACGCGATATGAATACCGCTTGTTATTTTTGCTAATTCAACATCCTGAGCAGGTCTTTAGTCGCCAACAATTGATGGACCATATTTGGGAACACCCAGAGCATAGTTTGGAACGAACTGTCGATACACATATCAAAAGCTTAAGGCAAAAGCTCAAACAAATTACCCCTGATGATCCAATACGAACCCATCGTGGTTTTGGTTATAGTTTAAAAAATAATTAATGATGGATTAAAAATGAATAAAACTATAATTCAAAATACATCAAATTTATTCACGCTATGGCAACATAAAAAGAGGTTTGCTTTAATCACCTTTTTACTTTTTCATATTATTTTTTTAGGATTTTGTTTAAGAGAATATTTAACAAATCCACCTGAACGTTATTATCCAATTTCTAGCAATATTGGACGTTTTGTATATTACCCTGATTTTTCTCTAAATTGTTTAATCATTGTATTTTTATCGGTATTCTTTTTACTATGCCCAACACAAATTTTTAATAAGATTTCATTCTACTTTTATAGCATTGCTTTTATTTACTTTATGGGATTTTTTCTCTTTTTTATTGGATCATTCTTTGGCATAAGCTTCTTTACATTTTACAGCTTATTATCCATTCCTTCGCAAAAGGAAATCTGTTAAATGTCCATCTTTATTCGCATTTGGTTTTTCTTTAGCTTAGTCGTTGTACTCAGTTTAAGCTTTATCGCTTATACACTCACTCAACAAGTGAAACCCAATGTAAGACAAGTGGTCGAAGATACACTTGCCGAAAATGCCAATATTATTGCCCAACTCATTGCTGAAGATGTGTATCAACATCAAGTCAATACGCCTGAATTTGATCAAAAAATTCAAGCTGCATTATCTCGTCAACTTGATGCAACCATTTGGCAGCATAAAAAAGAAGAAATTAATCAACAGCTTTATATTACTGATCAGCATGGCATTGTGATTTATGATTCAGAAGGAAAAGCAGTTGGACAGGATTATTCTCAATGGAATGACGTCTATTTAACCTTAAGAGGAAAATACGGCGCGCGCTCTACAGCAACGAACCCTGATGACCGCAATAGCAGTGTGATGCATATCGCAGCACCAATTATTTATAAACAACAGTTGCTCGGCGTCGTCAGTATCGGTAAGCCCAACCAGTCAGTACAGCCCTATATTGCTCGTGCTGAACAACAATTGATTTATCAAGCACTTTGGATAGCAGCGCTCAGTCTTTTGCTTGCCAGTATAGTGGCGTATTGGCTTAAACATAGCATTGATCGGGTTCGTCGTTATGCGCAAGCACTTGCACCTGTGAATCAAGCTCCATTCTTTTATTCAGCCAAAGAACTCAATCAAGTGACCCAAGCACTCAGTGAAATGCGTGAGAAACTTGAAGATAAAGCCTATGTTGAAAATTACGTCAATACATTAACGCACGAGCTAAAAAGCCCACTGACTGCCATTCAAGCCAGTGCAGAGCTATTGCAAGATGATCTACCACCAGCAGATCAACAGCAATTTGCACAACATATCATGCAGCAAAGTCAGCGCTTACAGTCTTTGATCGAACGAATGCTTTTATTAACGCGTTTAGAAAAAAATGATCATGCGCTTGAGTTCCAAACATTAGATCTATGCCTATTATTAAAACAATGCTTTTTACAGCAAAATAGTGCCTTACAACTCAAAAATCTCCATATTCAACTGGAACTACCTGAATATTGCAGCATATATGCCGATCCCTTTTGGCTGAAACAGGCGCTAAATAATCTACTTGATAATGCAAGGGACTTTTGCCCTCCCGATGGAAAAATAGCAGTTCATCTCAAACAAGATCATGCGAATCATCAAATCGAAATTTTATTTTTTAATGAGGGAGAGTCTATCCCTTCATACGCGATCAATCGTATTTTTGAGACTTATTTTTCATTGCCTCGACCACATAATCAGCAACGTAGTACAGGGATTGGTTTAAGTATTGTTCAACACATTATTCAGCAACATCAAGGTAAAATTACGATTCAAAACATCTCTGCAAATACTCTCGATTTCTTAGAGAATCATCACTCTGGCGTACTGGTCACACTGACACTTCATACAAACTTCACATAAGCTTCAAATCTAGCGCATTCAAAATGCATATCACCTTGGAATACTTGTCATATCACTATGCCAATGGATTCCACCATGCGCCGTAACTTTATTCATCTTAAAATCGGAGCAATCTTGTTTCTGATTTTCATTTTCTATATTGGACTTCTATTTATTTCCAATCTCGTTTCTGAACGCCAAAGCTATCAACAACAAGTGATTAATGATATTGCAAATGAACAAATTCGACCACAACAAATCATCGCACCTTACTTAAAACTGCCCTATCAAGTCCAAACAACATGCACAAATGAGGATAAGAAAACCTATAGCTGCAACCAAACTCTTTTTATTGTTCTAGGTGCAGAATCTACGGACTGGCGTGCGCAATTCAAAGTATCCGATAACACATATAAGCGCACAATTTACAAAGCGATTAGCTATCAAAATTCAATGTCAGGCAAAGGTTCTTTTAAAGCAATCGAGAATAAATCTCAACGTGATTATCTATGGGATCAAGCCGAAATCATCTTCCCGATTCAAGATGCTCGTGGACTCAATGCTAAACCTATTCTAAACATCGAAAATAAGACCTATAAATTTGATTTTTATGAACAAAGCCAAGGAAAAAATAGCTTTGATTTAATGCATATTACCACTCAACAATATCCAGAACTGATTCAAAAATTTCAACAAGGTTTTAAGTTTAATCTACAGTTTGAACTTGAAGGACTCAGTGAATTTAGTTTTATTCCAACCAGCTATGAAATGACCTATCAAGCTCAAGGAGATTGGAGCGATGTAAAATATGATGGACAAAGTTTGCCATTCAAAAAACTCAATCAGAAAAACCACTTTCAGGCTGACTGGAAAAATATCGCTTTAGGTAAACGAAATTTGGATCGTATCGCCCTATGTGAAAATAGCCAATGTTTCTATCAAGCGCTAAATTCTAGAGAGAATCCAGACAATCAATATGAAAGTAATGCGTCAAGAACCAGTATTTCTGGTATTTCTACTCAATTTTTAGACCCTGTAAACATCTATACACAAACAGATCGCGCCATAAAATATGGTGTTATGGTGATCATTATTACCTTTGGATGCTTCTTTTTATTCGAAGTTTTAAAACAACTAAAAATCCATCCCATCCAATATGCACTTGTTGCGATGGCACAAGGCGTATTCTTTGTTTTATTGCTTTCAATCAGTGAATACTATGCATTCGCTTGGGCATATCTGATCGCGGCAATCGCGTGTATCGGCTTAATCACATGGTATTTGTATTTCGTCGTTAAAGGATTTAAAGCCGCATTTTTATTTGGAGTTCTGCTAAGCATTTTGTACAGCATGATGTATCTATTACTACAATCTAGCGGTAAGACCTTCTTATTTGGCTCCATTCTCTCCTTCATTCTCATCGCCTGCGTCATGTTCATTACACGTCATGTCAACTGGTATCAATCTGAACAACAAACCACATAAATCATCGTTGGGCGAAGCAATTTCGCCCATTTCTTTCAAAATTGAAAAGGAATAATGATATGTATCACAGCGCTTATGCAACGATTAGCCAACTGAAACAACTGTGCCCTCTTCATAGTTCAATCGCGGCCTGTTTAAATCAACTACGACATGCCAATATTCAATTTTTAAATTTGGGCAGCTTGATTATCTGTCCACAACAACGCTGTGCTTTATTTTTCTATCAACGTCACCTGATGGAAATACAAGCTTTTAGGATTTGACTTAAAACAAATTTACACTCTAGGTTTATCTCATCTATTACAATCAAACAAAATCTATTCTTATTAGGAACATAAAATGTCTGTGCAACGACTACATGTCACCTCTCGTTTCTGTGAAGTCGCAATCTCAGGAAATTTAGTTCATTTGGCAGGTCAGCTTGCAGATGATACCAGTGTAGATGCGGCTGCACAGACACAGCAGACCTTAGACAATATTGATCGTTTACTTGCAGAAGCGGGAACAGATAAAACACATATTTTATCCGTGCTGATTTTTTTAAAAGACATTGAGAAAGATTATACAGCCATGAATGCAGTATGGGATGCGTGGATTGCTGAGGGTCATCCCCCAGCACGTACCTGCGTAGAATCTAAACTGTATGCACCTGATGTTTTAGTTGAAATGACGGTAACAGCCGTGAAGCCAGATTAAGACTTTGCCGCGAACATATTATATTTCACGATATGTTCTGCTTGTACCATACCTGTTGATACTGTCGAAATTGTGGTATTGGGTTCTAATGGATCAGATACCAAATCATCACGTAACTCTTGCTCGGTTGGAATACTGCTATAACGCAAGACTCGATAACCAGCCAGTTCAAGCAAACTATCTTGATAATCTTTTTGATGAAGACGGTTCACATAAGACTCATCAACAATCTCAATCACAACCAGAACCTGATGTTGTTGATCTAATACAACGAAATCAGCAACTAAACCTTGATATTTACGACGCGTATGAGCGTATTTAGTCGTTAATAATGCATCAAAAGACACATGCGCTAAAATCGTATGTCTTGGTAACACAGCCTGAAGACGCATCAAGGTGATCTGTTCTGAAATGGTGAGAATACCACGTCTCTTTAAGGGGCTGTCTTGACGTTGATTTTGATGTAAACGCCGAAGCACAAGTGCTGCAATTAGCAGCAATCCTACTATTGTTATGAAATAATACATTTCTAACCAATCCTTTAGATTTTTTATAATCATTTTGGCTATGATGCCAATTTTTTTAATCAATACTTTTTTAGTCAAAAGCAAGCGATAGCAAAGTCATTTTAGCAAGACAAACTTAAAATTATTCATCCTTTTTTACAAGCCGACCAAAGTCGTAAAAGTTTGCTGCCCCTTTATTTATAATCATCGAGCAGTAAATATTCAAGTTGATATTGTCAGTATATGTTTCTATTGCGTTATGAAAAATTAAAGCCGATGTGACACAGCTCACAATATTATTTAAAAAAGAAGGCATTCTATTGAATGCCTTCTTTTGTTCAGTTAGCGCTGTGCTTTGGCTTTCTGTTTAGGCTTTCCTGAAAATGGTCTTTTCTCACCTGTCTCGCGTGGCGGCAAACCATTATGTTGAGTCAAAATCTGCCCTTTTTGTGGACGTTTTTGACCTGACTGGGAACGTGGCTGATTTTGTTGACCATTTCGTTTTGCAGAATCTCCAGCAACGCTCGAATTCTTCTTACGCGCTGATTTATATTCACCTTCAGCCGTACCTTGAGGTTGATACGTCGGAATCAAATGCTGCTTTGAATTACCAATGAGGTCTGAACGTCCCATTTCTTTCAAAGCTTCACGTAACAATGGCCAGTTATTTGGATCATGGTAACGTAAGAATGCTTTGTGCAGACGGCGACGTTTTTCACCCTTCACAATATCGACATTCTCAGTATAACGCGCCACTTTAGACAACGGATTTTTGCCTGAATAATACATCGTGGTCGCAGTTGCCATTGGTGATGGATAGAAGGTTTGTACCTGATCAGCACGGAAGCCATTCTTCTTCAACCAAATCGCCAAATTCATCATGTCGTAATCCGTGGTCCCCGGATGTGCAGCAATAAAGTAAGGAATTAAATATTGTTCCTTACCTGCTTCCTTACTGAAACGCTCAAACATTTGCTTGAAGCGATCATAAGTCCCAATCCCCGGTTTCATCATCTTCGATAATGGGCCATTTTCAGTATGCTCAGGCGCAATTTTCAGGTAGCCACCGACATGGTGCTGTACCAGCTCTTTCACATATTCAGGATTCAGTACCGCAAGGTCATAACGCAGACCAGAACCAATCAGAATCTTCTTCACACCTTTGATTTCACGTGCTTTACGATACAGTTGAACCAATGGTGCATGATCGGTATGTAAGTTCTGACACACCCCCGGATAGACACAGGATGGTTTACGACAGTTTTTCTCAATTTCAGGATCGTTACAGTGCAAACGATACATGTTTGCCGTAGGCCCACCTAAATCCGAGATAATCCCAGTGAAGTTGGGAGCAGTGTCACGAATTTTTTCAATTTCACGTAAAATCGAATCTTCCGAACGGTTTTGGATAATACGGCCTTCATGTTCAGTGATCGAACAGAACGTACACCCCCCAAAACAACCCCGCATAATATTGACCGAGAATTTGATCATATCAAATGCAGGGAATCGTGCATTGCCATACGCAGGATGCGGTAAACGTGCATACGGTAAATCAAATACGTAGTCCATTTCCTCAGTCGTTAGCGGAATGGGTGGCGGATTAATCCAAACATCACGCTCACCGTGACGTTGCACCAAGGCACGCGCATTCCCCGGATTGGTTTCCAAATGCAAAATACGGTTCGCATGTGCATAAAGTACTTGATCATCAGCAACTTCTTCAAACGAAGGCAAACGAATCACTGCCAATTCACGCGGCGGCAGCTTATGTTTAATTGCTTTTGATGGTGCAGGTTTTAATTGTACGATCTGAGTATCAGGGTCTAAATTATCCCCTTCTCGAACGATTGGATTAGCAACGATTTCTTTTTGGAAATTTTGATACTGTGCCAGTGAGTTGCCTTTTTCTTTTTCAACTTCACAGCCATCAATATCTTCAGTCATCACATAGGGATTGATAATTGGATCAACACGTCCAATGGTATCGATGTCATTACTAGCAATTTCAACGAATTTTGCTTTAGATGCTTTGTTATGTTTATTAATAATAAATGCTGTACCACGAACATCCGTAATCTCGTGGATTTTCTCACCTTTGGCTAAACGATGCATGACGTCGATAATGGCACGTTCACCATTACCATACATCAACAGGTCTGCTTTCGAGTCCATTAAAATCGAACGGCGAACCTTGTCTGACCAGTAATCATAATGCGCAATACGGCGCAAGCTGCCTTCAATACCACCCAATAACACTGGAACGTCAGGAAACGCTTCACGACAACGCTGACAGTAAACCGTTGCCGCACGGTCTGGTCGCTTGTTCGCTTCATTGTTTGGAGAATACGCATCATCAGAACGTATCTTACGATCAGCCGTATAACGGTTAATCATCGAATCCATGTTCCCCGCAGTCACACCCCATGCGATTGTTGGTTTACCTAATACTCGGAAACTTTCAACATTGGTCCAATCGGGTTGCGCAATAATCCCAACTCGGAAACCTTGTGCTTCAAGTACACGTCCAATCACACCTGATACGAATGAAGGATGGTCGATATAAGCATCACCGCACACCAAAATAAAGTCACATGCATCCCAACCGAGCAGATCCATTTCTTCTCGTGACATCGGCAAAAATGGTGCGGGTTCAAAACACGACGCCCAATATTTGTCGTAATCAAACAGCGCTTTTGGCGCGGTCTGCATGGTGTAGGCAGTAGACATGGCTTGCGAATCTCGGCTAGCAGATGGAGGAGAGACATCTATGGGGCTGGTGGTATTTTAGCCCCTAAAATGAAAGCCGATCATTTTAACATGAATTTCATTCATTTTTGTTGATTATAAAATATGCAAAAACAATGAAATAGAAATTAATTTGTACAAACTTTACTCAAACTGAGTTTCTTAAACATCATTTTTCATGTACTTTGTAATAACCATTGGTTAGTAATTGAATGGTTCTTAATAATGGATATTGCTCAGGAATTGCATTTCTTGACATTTTTCCACATTCAATTATGTCTTTCTTTATTTTAAACATAAACTCATCAATCGAAAAAATTTTAGCTCCACACAAGTAATCTCGACCTGCTGGATGTGCAGGCAAAATAATAATCCTCTCGACAGGTGTATTCTTTTCTAACCAAGGAAAAACGTTACTAAACATATATCTTTCACCAGACTCAAATTTCTTCTTAAATCTACTTTCTCTGATCTCCCATGAATATGCATCTGTAGATGGTTCAATATGGATTAAATGCTGTTTAATTGGATTAAAAGCGATGACATCCAATTCCATTTCCCAGCCACCATGACTCAACTTACCGACTTTCAGATTCTTCTTAACTAAATATCCCTTCCAATCATAATATTCCGCAATCAAACTTTCTAAATGATTCAAATTTATTATCCTTGTTAAAATTTAGTTAATTAGTACAAATTCTAGCAAATAGAATATCTTATAAGCGTTTAAGATGAACCGCTAAAATTAGCCCAAGCACCAACACCATCGCTACACTGAAATTGATCCCAACCCAACCAAAATTTTCCCAAATCAAGCCGCCGCTACTACCAAGCAAACTCGAACCAATGTAATAACAGAACAGATATAAAGAAGATGCGACTGCACGATATTGTACGGCTTGTACTGAAACCCAACTACTGGCGGTTGAATGTGCGGCAAAGAAAGAAAAAGTAAAAATCGTTAAGCCAAGTAAGATCGCCCAAAGTGTTGGAATCAAGGTAATCAGCAAACCTACCATCATAGTCAACAGTAAAATAGGAAGCACTTTATCGCGCCCATACTGAAAGCCCCATTTCGCCGCTTTAGGAGAGCTATAAATACCCGCTAAATAAGCAATCGAAATCAGACCAATCCATGTTTGTGACAAATGAAATGGCGCTTCTAACAGGTGATAACTGATGTAGTTAAATACTGTCACCAAACAGCCCATTAAAATAAAGCCTTGTGCAAATAAAATACGCAATTTAGGATCTTTTAGGTTCTGTTCAAATGCAGCTTTGAAACGCGAAAAACGGAATGGATACGGTTTAAAATGCTGTGATTTCGGCAATAATAAATAAAATAGACACGCAATAATAAAGTTTAAAAAACCGATGATATACGTTGCCGATTGCCAAGAAATAAAGTCAACCAAGACCCCAGCAATCAAACGCCCCCCCATACCACCAATCGCAGTGCCCGAAATATACAATCCCATGGCAAAGCCAATATCGTTCTGAGCTATTTCCTCACCGATATAGGTCATTGCAACTGCGGCAACACCACTGACTGCCAAGCCAATAAAAATGCGAGTCGTGAGAAATATTTCCCAAACAGGAAAAGATGCACTGACCAGTAGCAGCACAGAGACGAGAAATAAAGCAAACACCATGATCGGTTTACGTCCAAACCGATCAGAAATAAAGCCTGTAAATAACAAGCCGATTGCGAGCGCAATTGTTGAAAAAGAAAGAGGTAAACTACTTTGTGTCGGAGTCACGGCAAAGAACTTTGCAAAAATTGGCATCATCGGCTGCACACAGTACAACGATGAAAATGAAGCAAAACCAGCAAAAAATAATGACCATAAAATCGCTGTAAACGATTTCGAACCATATTCGATATGAGTTGGGCGTATAACTGACTCAGACATTACGACTCCTTATGCCTGATCAGTATACGCCTTCAACCAAAATGAGAAATGATCATTTCGGCCATTTTTGACCTAAAGTTTAAAATAGTGCTTTTGGTAAACGAATTTGAATAATTTCATTATCATCCGCCAGTTTGGCATTACGCCCCGTTGAACCTGGAAAATTGTTATCATTCAGCACAGTCAGCGTTGTACCATTTTCAATAATCACATCTTCGATCGTTTCAAATGGGAATGCAAAAATACGGTCTGTACCAATATCACCTTCTCGTGCAACACCATATAAAGCATTTGGATTGGCAATCTTCATTAAATCAACCAAGTCTTCACGCGCTACCGTTTGAGTTGCATCATTAAACTTAATCTTGATTAATTTCTTATAGCCACCCAAATTATTTTGGCTGGCATCACGCTCAATGATGATGCCTTCTTTGTCATTGAACAACTGGAAATCACCGATATTCGTGGCTTTACTATCTAAAGCGAACCAATAGTATTGTCCTGTATAAGCTTTTTTCTGCACATCAAACTGAGAAATTAATAATAAACGCTCACCTTCTCGAATCGACTTCAATGGCTTCTCAAGCAGTGGATATAAATATTTTCCATCTAGAGAAATTGCCATTCCCTCAAAACCACCACTCTGTGGAACCAATGGTTCAACATAATTGATATTGGCTTTGTTGAATTGATTTTGTGGTGAACGTAATTCTTGCGATGGGTTCAATGGATTCGGCAGAGGAATAGGCGCATCGAGCAAGACGCCTTCAGCGGAAAAATGAAGTAAATATGGGCCAAATTCGTCACCAATCCAATATGTTCCATCCGCTGTGCGTTGCATAGACTCAGGGTCAAAATCTGCACCTGTCAATAAGCGCTCAGCGGTATTGCCATTCACAATATCAAATGGAATGCGCTTATTCGGGTCACGTAACTGAATAAAGCTTTGTACTTCGACTTGTCCAGTTCCTTTCGACTTAGTTTTAAAATCAGCTTTTAGCTTATAAATTCTAAGTAAATAATCCGCTGAATTATCTTGTGTACCAAAACCATTATCAGACATCGCCATATAGCTGCCATCATCGTTTTTCAGTGCAGCAGAAAAGCCTTGTACAGGCTGCCCTTTGAAAGGCGGATAAATTCCATTGGCACCTTGAACTGCTTGACCAGAATCAGGGCCAGCTGCGTATGTTTCAACAGGAAGTTTGGCAAAAGAAACCAAAGTTGGCTCGGTGACTTTGTCTGTTGATGTATTTTGATCTTGGTTATCATCATTACAGGCACTTAATCCAAAAGTTGTCGCGCAGATCAAAGCCAATACGGTTTTCTTGTTCATCATTTTATACGTTTGGTAAAAAAATTAAGAAAATTAGAACAAGCTTTTATGAAACTTTGACTTCAATAAAATGAAATCTTTATGGCGATACAATGACATGCCTATTTACTCTGATACTTTTGCTACAGCTTGGTCGGCTGATACTCTCCAGCAATTGCAGCTTTTAAAAAATTTTGAAACGTTGGGCATTGCATATGATTTTCCGCTGGGCAAACTGCCGCATGCCTTAAACCTTCACTAATGAAATGTAGCCGTCGTGTCATCTTCTCGAGCTGTTCGGCTTTTTCATTCAATAAACCTCTATCTAGCTGTGGCTGACCATCCTGTCCAAACATTGTTGCAATTTCATCTAAAGAAAAACCAGCTGCGCGCCCCAATGCAATCAATGCCAACTGATCTAAAACTTGTTTGGCATATTGACGACGCAAACCTTGTCGCCCAATAGATTTGATTAATCCTTTCTCTTCGTAAAAACGTAAAGTTGAAGGGGCAACATTCGCTTTTTTTGCGACTTCACCAATATCCATAAATACCTCTTGACTTCAAGTTGACTTGAACTTGCACAATTAATTTATCACATTTGTAGAGCTGGAATTGAGGTGAATTCATGAACTTTTTCGAGCAATTATTTCAGATACTCGTCTTAGGTATTGGTGCAACAATTGTCATGGATATTTGGTTATTCATCCTAATGCAACTGAATATTCCGACTTTAAATTTCGCCTTATTGGGACGTTGGATCGGTTGGATATTTAAAGGAAAAATTCGACATCACCCGATTAGCCAAAGTCCTCAGATTCAACATGAATCTCTATTGGGTTGGTGTACGCATTACAGTGTCGGTGTCTTATTTGCTTTTATTTTTATTCTTTTCATGGGGGAAACTTGGCTCATTCAGCCAGAGTTTTATAGCGCTTTCGCTTTCGGCCTGATTACGGTGCTAGTTCCCTTTTTGATTATGCAACCTGCATTGGGCGCTGGCATAGCTGCTGCAAACACACCGCAGCCTTGGCTCAACCGTCTTAAAAGTCTCATCAACCACGGTATCTTCGGGTGTGGTTTATATCTCGCAGCCAAATTTTTAAAATTATTCAATTAAGGGCCTCAATCATGAAATCAATCGCAATTATTTATCATAGTCACCAAGGTCATACCCGATTTATCGCCGAGCAAATTCAACTCGGGGCTGCGCTGGTCGATCATATTCAAATTGATTTATTTACAACCGAACAATTAATACATCAGCCTGAGCAACTTATTCAATATGACGCTTTAATTTGGGGTTCACCTACCTATCTTGGAGGTGTATCTAGTCCTCTCAAACAGCTGATGGATCGCACTGGCCCTTTATGGAAAAAGCAAAGCTTTAAAGGAAAATTATCGGCAGGATTTACGGTCTCATCTCTTCCTGCAGGAGATAAACAGTCAACGCTTATTTCACTTTTCACCTTTTGTATGCAACACGGTATGATATGGGTCGGCAATCCAATACGACCTAGCCAACATCATGGCGTTGCCTATACTGAGGCAGTCAATCGATTAGGTTCATGGTCTGGATTAATGGCTCAAGCCGAACATGCCAGTGCAGCTCATGCATTTGATGTTGGTGATATTAAAACGGCTCCATTATTTAGGCACAACATTGCATTGATCTTAAGTGCATACCAAGGGGCTAACTGATGAAGGCTTCAAGGCTTTTATTTCCATTCATTTTGTCTTGTATGATGTCTTTTTTGATTTCAGGAATTACCACACTTAAAGCAGTTGGTTTTATTGAGCATTTCTTTTCAATGTGGATGTCAGCATGGATCGTCGCTTGGATGTTTGCTTTTCCAAGTGTGTTGGTCTGTGCACCTATCGCTCAAAGAATGGTTAATTTTATTCTTAAAGATCGCTAGAAAATTTTTAGGATCTTTTGTAGGTTTTGACGTACAGCAAGCTGTGGCAATTGACGAATATGCTCTCAAGTATTTATCGCTATACTATAAAACTATAGAGAGACAGGATGTCTCATTCAGAATAACAAGATGCACAGGATGTGGTCGTTGACAGGAGTTGACGGCAAGAAACAAATATGAAAAAGCCTCGACAGGATGTCGGGGCTTTTTTTATATGAACTAGATCCAGCTGAATATATAAAAACAAACGATTTAGCTAAACAGCTACCATTGACTCAATAAGTTGACCTCCATACTATCCGCTTGTTTTTTATATGATGGTTAAACTTTTTCAACGATGATAACTTACAACAAGTTCTCTTTTTCTCGATTCCAAAATACGTGTCTGAAGTTGTGTATCCTTTTTTTAAGCTCATATTTAACCGTTGCCTGTAGCACCACTAAAGCACCAACAGTTAACCATTCTCAGCAGTTTTCTACGGGCATTCAAAACGCTTATTCGGTTCATCCCACCACTGCAAATCGTATTGCACCCATTATTTTACAAACTGCTGATCGCTATAACATCTCACCGCATTTACTCGCAGCTCTCATCCGCCAAGAGTCAAGCTATATTAGCAACGCAAAATCATCCGCAGATGCGGTTGGTTTAACTCAAGTTCGCCCTAAGTTTTGGCAACAGACCTGCCCAGGTAATCTTTATGATGAGCAAATAAATATTAATTGCGGTGCATATATTCTCTCTCGTTACTATGAATCTACAGGTGATTGGATCAAAGCATTGGGTTACTACAATGTAGGACCAACAGGCTATAGAAGAAGCCTCTATATGCGGCAACAGGCACATAAATATGCCAGCTCAGTAAAACGCCATGAGCAAGCTTTAAAAGAAGCCCTGTAAGTTTAAACGTACACAGGTTGCCGTGATTGGCGAATATACGACTAAAGTATATAGTTCTATGATGAGAATCATAAAGAGAAAGAGACAGGAAGTCTCATTCAGAACAACAAGAAGGACAGGACGTGGTCGTTGACAGGAGTTAACGGCAAGAAACCAAATATGAAAAAGCCTCGACAGGATGTCGGGGCTTTTTTACAAACTGAATTTTAAGTTTATCAACATGATAAAATAACCGCCTTGACTCATTCAAATTGAATTAATACCATCCATATAGCTTCATTTGACGGTTCAATATTTTGCAAATAACATCTACGTCTGATCAACATATCACCTTTAAAAATTTAAGCTCAGTATTTTTAAAAATCAGTCTTGTTGTGATTGCCATCAGCATGAGTGCATGTAGCAGTCTTAGTGGATCATTTGCCCATCGCTCTACTCAATTATCTTCAGGATTACAAACTGCTTATTCTGTATCACCCAATACTGCAAATCGTATCTCGCCGATTATTGTACAAAGTGCTGATCGTTATGATGTATCACCCACGCTACTCGCAGCACTAATTCGCCAAGAGTCAAACTATAACAGTTCTGCACGCTCCTCAACGGGTGCTGTAGGTTTAACCCAAATTATTCCAAGCCATTGGCGTCAATCTTGTCCAGGCAATCTGTACGATGAAACAGTCAATGTCAATTGCGGTGCATTTGTATTGGCAAGTTACTATAAGTCTGCTGGAAGTTGGTCAAAAGCCGTTGCTTATTACAATGTTGGACCAACAGGTTATAAACGTAGTTTTTGGACACGCCACAAAGCAAAAAAATACGCACGCTCAGTCAAACGACATGAAAAAACCTTGAAGAAAGCACTCTAACTTCAATAAAAAACCATGCTTGAAAGCATGGTTTTTTGGCAGCGTAACTAATTAAGCTTCGTCAAATAAACCTTCAAAAAGTACAGAGGATAAATAACGCTCGCCACTATCTGGGAGGATCACAACAATGGTTTTACCTGCATTTTCAGGACGCTCTGCAATCTGAGCGGCTGCAGCCAAAGCAGCACCACTAGAAATACCAACCAAGATACCTTCTTGAGTAGCGCACTTTCTTGCCCACTCAATTGCATCCGCACTATTCACTGGCAACACTTCATCGACCAAATCTAAATCTAAGTTCTTAGGAATGAAGTTTGCTCCGATCCCTTGAATCTTGTGCGGTGCAGGTGTAATGCTTTCACCATTTTTTGTTTGTGTAATGATTGGAGACTCAGCGGGTTCAACGGCAACAGAATAAATTGGCTTATTCTGAACTTGCTCAAAATAGCGTGAAATACCTGTAATCGTACCACCAGTACCGACACCAGCGACAAGAACATCAACTTGTCCATTGGTTGCCTGCCAGATTTCTGGGCCTGTGGTATCGACATGAATCTGTGGATTGGCTGGATTTTCAAATTGTTGTGGTAGGAAATAAAGTTCAGGATTTTCCGTTGCTAAACGAACAGCTTCATCTACTGCACCTTTCATACCTTTAGCAGGCTCAGTCAGTACAAGATTTGCACCTAGAGCTTTTAATACTTTTCTACGCTCTAGACTCATACTGGCTGGCATAGTTAAGGTAATTGGGTAACCTTTTGCTGCTGCTACGAATGCCAAAGCAATCCCTGTATTACCACTAGTTGGCTCAACAATATGCATCCCCGCCTTTAGTACACCACGTTTTTCAGCATCCGCAATCAACGCTGCACCAATACGGCATTTCACTGAGAATGCAGGGTTACGGCTTTCAACTTTTGCCAATACAGTTGCGCCAGTTTTAATGAGACGATTGATACGAACTAAAGGTGTATTACCAATCGCTTCCGCATTATTTGAATAAACTGCGATCCCTAAGTTGGCAGGTGTTGGAAATTGTTGATCGGTAGACATGTTATTTCCTTATTAGATTTGGAATGATTCTCAATCATTATAGGCGTGTCAGCTGAGGAGAAAAGTAGAAAACTTTATCTTTTATGAAAAAACTAGATGTTTAGGCGAATTATACTTTGGGTTCAAAATAAAAACTCATTACACCTGAAGTAATAGCTCCGACAAAGCATTCAACTTTAAACTGTTCAACCCCAAAGCTATAAAAGGTCACACCTAAGACGACACCTGTTAATAAACTTGACATCACAGGCGCTGCTCGCTGATTTGCTCTATTCATAGGTTTTGTCGGAATAATCAGATTGCGAGGATAAGCACTTTGCGCATAATACTGATTAAAAATTGGCAATCTTACAATCACAAAAGTCATGAAAAGAATACCAAAAATGAAAGATATTACTAAGTACAACCATTGGAATGATTCGCCACGAGTATAGGCATACCCAACCACGAAGCAACAGCTTATTAATGCATAGAGCACATAATCCAAGTAGAGTTTTCTTCTCATATTATTATGATTTTAAAGTAGATATTTAGAATCATAATATCATCATTAATCGTATCTCAAACTAAAATTTATTCCACTAAACTTAGCTCTTCATCCACCAACTCTTGCTCTGTATCACCCAACAAGATTGCAACACGGCTACAGTGAACCACCAAATGCTCTAACCATCTTTGTGCAGCCAAAAGCTCTAGTGTATATGTTGCAGATACATTTTTTTGAGAAGAATCCTCTATAAGCTTCTGCCTCACGAATTCCTGTTTATCTTTCATTTCTTCAGCGATGGCAGTGAGATCATTCACTAGCCCTTTCGGTAAATTTGCAAAAGGTTCTTGCAATAAATAATGAATATTTTGCTCAAGAATCGTGGCAAAACGCTGTGCTAAGTCATAGATGGAATCTTGCTTCTGAATTGATTCAATATTTGCAACCTCAGCTAGATCATTTTTGAGCACTCGAACATATACCACTAACCTCAACAAAATAATAAATCGATGCTGGTCGCTGCTTGATTGCGTAACAGACATTTCTTCTAAATAATGTTCAACTTTTGCAAGAGTCCAATCATATTCATCTGTATTAACCAATGAAGCAATAATCTCTCCTCGAATACTTCGAGTCAAAACCTTATACATATCAGCAATCGACTTCAACAACGCACGCTCTGCTGCTGCAATCGCCAATGCAGGAACACTATAAAGTGACTCATCTAAATAACGTGTTGTCGTTGGTTCTTGCTCTGGAAGCAGCCGAATAATAAGTTGTTCAAACTTAGGTAAAAGTGGCATAAAAATACATGCACCTAATAAACTAAATGCCGTATGAAATGCAGCAACTAATAACACAGAATCAAGCTGGTGAATCAATTGAAAATGCTGATAAGCCCACATAAATGCAGGAGACAATAGTAAAAATGCAAAAACGGCTGTTACTACATTAAAGATAACATGTACTGCGGCTGTACGCTTAGCACTTGTAGTCGCGCCAATCGCAGCTAAAATTGCTGTGGCAACCGTTCCTACATTTTGACCAATCACTAGTGCTAAAGTTTGTTCTAAATTAATTGTTTGAGTCGATAAGGCTGCTAATGTGGTTGTAATCGCTGCACTTGATGATTGAAGCAAAATCGTCATGAGAATACCGACAGCAACTAAAATCAATTTCATCATGAATGTTGGTTCAGCCCAACGTGACAAATCAATCAATTGAGCAACACCACTCATAGCATCTTGTAATATTTGAATGCCAAAAAACAGTAAACCAAAACCTGCTAAAATTAGACCAATAAATGCTATTTTCTCTTTACCTAATAGTTTTAATAAAGCGCCAACCCCAATCAATGGTAAGGCAAAACTGGCTATAGAAAATTTCAGGCCTAATAATGCCACCATCCAACCAGTACTGGTTGTCCCAATATTTGCTCCGATAATCACACCGATTGCATGACTGAAACTTAATACTCCTGCACTCACAAAACCAATTGTTGCTAAAGTTGTTGCTGTTGAAGATTGCACAACTACGGTTAAGCCAATACCTGATAGAACAGCTTTTATTGGGGAGTTGGTAAATCGAACCAACCATTGCCGTAATGCTTCACCTGCAATCGCTTTTAAGCTATCAGTCATCAAAGACATACCTAAAAGAAATAATCCAATGCCGCCCATCAATTGAACAATCACACTCAGCACTTAGTTTTCCTTATATTTTTCTAAAGTATTTATGAGTTTAAAATTCAAACTTACATGTTTTAATAGAACTACATCTGTTTTACTTATGTTGTTTTATGATTCAATAAAACTTCAAACTGCATAATGGTTGTTTCAATGTTATGGTAGGAAGCTTGATGAATTATTTTAAAACCATGCCTTTGATATAAATCGATATTATGACTTTCACATTGTAAATAGAGCGTAGTGGATATCTAATTGCTTAGCTTTTTCTTTTGCCATTGCAATCCTGCTACCTGCGACCCCTTGTCCTCTCCATATAGGATCAACAAACACACCTCCGATCCAATATTCATATTCTGGGTAGTTTTTATTCTCATGTCGCTTAAGCTCTAAGACACCAATCAACTCTTTTTCATGGTGGACTACGATTGCTAAAGGAATAACATCCCGATGAGCTACTTTTTCCAACACTTTTTGGTATATCACCTCTTCGGTCATCTCTAAAGAGAGATGACCCCACTCGTGATAGTGCCATTTCACAATTTTTCCAACAGCCTCTGGGTAATCTATAAGCAATGAAATTTTCATTGAATTGTTAATTTTGATAATGGTTTAACCGAGTTTAGTCTACTTTTCTAACGATATTGTATTTAATTCAACTACTTTCCATCAGCCAATAAAAAACACCCCCTCTGCATTAGCGGAGGGGGTGTTTCTAATTTAAAAGCTGGCGATGACTTACTCTCACATGGCAAGTGCCACACTACCATCAGCGCTAAGAGGTTTCACTTCTGAGTTCGGGAAGGGATCAGGTGGTTCACTCTTGCTATTGTCGCCAGCAAACTGTTGTGGTGCTTTCGGGTCTTATTTGTAGTGTATTCACTACACGCCTTACTAACGGTCCAAAGAGTTATTAACGGATTAGTTAATTGGGTCTGTATTGTAACTAGTTTCTTCACTAAATCAAGTTATGTATTGAATTTATCTTGAATACAACAACTGTTTGGGTGTTGTATAGTCAAGCCTCACGAGCAATTAGTATTGGTCAGCTTCATACGTCACCGTACTTCCACACCCAACCTATCAACGTCCTAGTCTCGAACGGCTCTTTAGAGGAATAAATTCCTAGG
>MPMF02073147.1_pt1 | contig 47839 bp, 40 predicted proteins | sample 1617271 | NCBI WGS metagenome assembly MPMF02 (sample SAMN05944812, study PRJNA350692) | marine metagenome | biome: marine; feature: ODZ; material: water; isolation source: 120 m water sample prefiltered with 30 um filter, filtered on to 0.2 um... | place: Pacific Ocean | collected 2012-04-09... | reverse complement strand
CTTTCCTCGTGAGTTCACATTCCAGCTTGTCAATCTCCAGATCCTTCAGCCAGTTCTGTGAAAAGGTTCCCCCACTGAAGGTCACGCTCCACCCCTCCCCTTTCCTCTGGGCACTCAACCTGGAGTTCTCGATCTTGCCCTCCGTCAAATCCGAATACCCCCAACTGAGATCGGCATTCAGGACTTCCACTCGATCGAAGGAGAATTTCTCGCTCTTGTTGAAGAGCGCCTGGTAGATCCGGGCCCCATCGGCATCGTCGGAACCCGCCCTCACGCTTAGAACAAGACTCTCAATGATCACCTCTTCTCCATCCCAATCTGCAACCATCTCGAGTGGGATTGGCCACCTCAGGGATGCCCTCCACCCAGCAAGAAGCCCCATCCGGATCTTGGCATTTCGCAGACGAACCTGATCAAAAAAGGAATCCTCGCCACCCTTCATATCGAGACTGGACAACTCAAGATAGCCATCCTCCCTGGTGGCGGGACCCAGCGGTTCGATCATCTCGGCACCCATGGCATCCTCTAGCGCCCCACTGATCTGGACCCTGAAAACTTCTGAGGACGGACGACGGATGAGATAGAACAGGAATATCAGGCACCCCACTAGCAGCAGAACCATGAGGCGCAGGCTCATTCTCGTCACCCATCCGAAAATCGTTGAGCGGGCTCCTCGCACCGATCCGCCGTGGCTCAACTGGAAGGCAAGGCCCTGACTGGCAACCCAGTCGCTCATGCGAGCCTGGAAGTCATCGATTTTCTGCTGATCATTCTGCATGGCGGGGCCCTCGGGGGAGCGGGATAAGTAACTCCAGAGTGCCCTTTTGCCAACCTCATTTGTGCTAGTAGCCCTCAGATTCGCCTTTTACCTCGCCCACTTCGACGCCCTATCCTATGGAACCGCTCGTGGAAGCTGATGTCTACAAGGTAAGACTCGAAATCTTCGAGGGCCCCCTCGATCTCCTTCTTTACCTGATCAAGAAGGACGAGATTGATATTTACGACATCTCGATCGAGCGCATCACCAAGCAGTATCTTCGCTACATCCAGACCTTCAAACTGCTCAATATTGATCTCGCTTCCGAGTTCATCGTGATGGCAGCCAACCTCATGTATATTAAGAGTCGCACCCTTCTTCCCAGGAGCGAGCAACCCCCGGAGGACGACTCTGACGAGGATGATCCCCGTTGGGAGCTTATCCGCCAACTCATCGAGTACAAGAAGTTCAAGGATGCCGCCAACGTCCTCGCTCAGAAGGCCCGCAAACAGGAAGATGTCTTCGCCAGTGCCCCGGAGAAGACCGAAGCCACCAAACCCGAGACTGCTCCCCTGGCTGAAATCTCAATCTTTGACCTGATCCGCGCCTTCCAGGGAGTACTCAAGCGCTTTGAAGAGGCCCACGACCTTGGTGACATCATTGACGACCGCTTCACGGTATCCGACAAGATGGACATGCTGCTGAAAAGCCTGTCGGCCGGCCAGAGCATGCCCTTCAAGTCGCTATTTGCTTCTGCCTCGACCAAGTCCGAGGTAATCGTCACCTTTCTCGCCCTCCTCGAACTGATGAAACTCAACCAGTTCGTGGTCTGGCAGGATCAGATCCTGGGCGAAATCGAAATTGAAAGACGCTCCGGATCCTGACCGGAAATCCGGCCATTTCTTCCATGGACTCTCCCCGACGCGTCGCTCTATTTGGCGGAACTTTTGATCCAGTCCATCTGGGGCACCTCGCTATCGCCGGCATGGCCCGGGAAAAAATGAATCTGGACAGGGTCATTTTTATTCCCTGCAGGCAATCACCCCATAAGGACCAGCGCCCACGGGCCAGCGAAGACGAGCGCATTGAAATGCTTGAACTAGCCCTGGCAGAGGAACCATGGGCCGTTGTCAGCGAAATCGAGATGCAGCTTCCGCCGCCGTCCTATTCGTGGGTCACCGCCGAGGCGATGGCTGAAATCTATTCCGAATCCCGCTTGTTCTGGCTCATGGGCACCGATCAGTGGAATGCCATCCAGACCTGGACGCGTCCCGGCCATCTGGCTGATCTGGTCGAATTCATCGTGCACGATCGGGGCGATAATCCTCGTCCACAACCCGGTTTCCGCGTTCATTTCGTCCCGGGGAGCCACCCCGCTTCGGCCAGTGAAATACGTGGTCAGGCCCCGGAATTCCTGCACTCCGACTGGCTCCACCCGGATGTGGCGGCATTCATCCTTGCCCGTGCCCTCTACGGATGCCGGTCTTGACTTGGAGGCCCTGAGACCTGAATTATTGGCTATTAGCTAACACTCGCCATGCACAATTATCCTAAGCTTTTGCTGCTCTGCACCTCCCTCGCCCTGTTCACCTGCCCGCTACAGGCTCAAAAGGAGTCGCCAATCCCCACTGCGGTCGAGAAGACAATTGTTCCTCAGTGGCAGAAAGACTTTGAGAACCTCGCCCCCGACAAACAGAAAGCCTACCGCAAGCACATGATCGAGGCCTCCCGCCTCTTCAATCAAAAACGGGTTATCGAATCACTCAACGAAATCGCAGAGGCACAGCGGATCTTTCCGGACGATCCCAACTCGATCAATCTGACGGGGGCCTGCCATGTGGAATTCCGCAACTTCAAGAAAGCCCGCTTAGCCTTTGAGTCCGCCCTGGAAAAGCAGGGAGATTATCTCAAGGATCTCCAGGGGGTGCAGGGCGATGCCCGTAAGCGAAGAATGGGACCCATCCTGAATATACTCTTCAACCTGGCCGAGATGGATTTCGTCACCAAGGAATGGAAGTCGTGTCACGAACGGATCGAGAAAATCATCCCCGTCATGGACCCGGCAAATGTCAGCATAATCCGGCTCATCGAGTTCAAGTACCTCCTGTGTAAGATCAAGATGGGCCAGATCGACGAAGCACGCCTGCTTGCCAATAAGCACGATTATCTCGACGACTACCCCTACTACTACTATGCCAACGCAGCCATCTCCTACCATGACGGCAAGGAGAGTGAAGCCGAGCGCTGGCGCGCCAGTGCCCGCCGTGTCTTCCGCCGCGCTTCGACCCTCGCGCCGTGGGAGGACACCATGATAGAAGCAGGCTACGTAAAGAGCTTTTACGGTGGCCCCGAAGCCGAGAAGTAATCCCGGTTGACTCCCCCTGCGACCGACAGGCTACCGGTTGGCCTTGAGAGGCCCGAACTCACTGAGTGGATAGTGCTCCACCTGCTCCAACCGTATTCCATACAACTCTGCAATCTCAGGCGCATCGGACTGATGGTAGATCTCATGGTAATAGATCTCCTCGATTCCGTATGAGCAGAGCGTCTGCATGCACGAGGTGCAGGGCATCGTAGTGGTGGCCACCAATCTGGCTTCCCCCCGACGGAAGAGACTGCACAGATTGATCTCGGCGTGCAGCATGAACTTCTGGCGCGCCGCCCGGTCGTCCCAGAAGCCGGGAGGCGGATCAAAGCCCGGCGCAAGTCCGTTGTAGGCCGTCCCGATCACGCGATTGTCGCCATCCAGCGCCGCAGCCCCTACCTTGCGATAGGGATCCTCCGATCGCAACGAAGCCACGTGCGCCAGCGCCATGGCGTACTCCGGAATGCCCAGACGATTTTCCACCCCCCGATTCAAGAACTCATGCCGTTCTGGATCAAGGCCCATTGCTACTCCGGACTCGGTGCCGGGGGTATGATGGGCTTCCGATCGGGCGCCTCGCTGCCCGTGGCGCGATCCTCCTTCAACCACCCCGCCAGTACCGCTGGATCCGTCTCCGGTAGACGACAAGTCTGCCCAATACAGTAATAGACGGTGGTTTCACCAGCCACCTTTTCCTCCAACTTGCCGGTAAACTCCGAAACCGGCCCCTTGGTGCCAATGACGAGCAGGTTATGGCGCAGGCCACTCCAGCACACCTTGAGAAACTCCTCCCTTCGGTTCCCTCCCACAATTACGATCCGGGCCGGTTTGCCCACCATGAATTCCAGCGCCGTCAGGCTTGCGGCCAACTGGGTGGGACTCTTCTTCAAGGTCTGAGCGACCGCGCGGAGCGATTTCTCGGCCACCGTCCGGAACTCCTCCCTCCCTGTGATCTCCGCCAGAACCGCATACTCCAACCGTGCCACGGAACTTGGAGTCGGGAGCGCTGAGTCATAATCATCCTTGAGCCTGAAGACCAGGTCATCCCGCTGCTCCCCATCGAAAAAACCGCCATTCCCTTCGTCGTAGAACAGATCGCGGGCCTTGTTTGCCAGGTCCACAGCCAGCTTCAGGTAATCCGGATCGAGGGTGGCTTCGTAGAGCAACCTTGAGGCCCTCAGGAAGTAGAGATAACTTTCGCTCTGCTGGCTCCCGTCAACGTGATTCTCGCGCCAGCGGTGCGAGAGCGTCTTGCTGGCGGGGTCCCATAGCTTCGTCACCACAAAAGCATGGGCCTTCCGTGCAGCCTGAAGATACCGTGGCTCCTCCAGGATTCGTCCGGCCCTGGCCAGCGAACCGATCATGAGCCCATTCCAAGAGGCCAGAATCTTGTCGTCAGTGGACGGCGGCACCCGCTTGGATCGCGCCCTCTTCATTTTTCCTATCGCAGCCCTGAGCCCCTCTTTCTGTGCGGCTCCCAAATGCGTCTTGGAATCAGCCCGGAAGAGGACATTCTGATTTTTCAGCGGCTGGGGATCACTATGGTCGATGAAATTACCGGCGGCCGTAAAGCCGAACCAGTTCCTGGCAACCATGAACTCCGTCTCGCTCAGGAGAGCCTTCAGTTCCTCCTCGGTCCAACACCAGTATTTGCCTTCCTTCCCCTCGCTCTGGGCATCCTGCGCACTGAAGAATCCGCCCTCCTCGTGCGTGAGTTGCTCCAGCACGTAGTCCGCGATTGCCATCGCAGTCTCGCGGAACCGCATATCATTGGTGACCTGCCAAGCCTCGACGTAAACATCCAGCAACTGAGCCTGGTCGTAGAGCATCTTCTCAAAATGCGGCACCAACCATACCGGGTCCACGGTATAACGGTGGAAGCCACCGCCAATCTGATCATGAATTCCACCCTCCATCATCTTACGGCACGTCCTCACCGCGAAATCCCGTCCGGCACCCTCGCTGCGCAAGAGAAAGCGCAGGTGGGAAGGCTGGGGAAACTTCTGCTGTCGACCCCAGCCTCCGTTAACCTGATCCGCCCCGAACAGAAACTTCTCTGGCAACCCCTTGAGAAGGTCCTCGCTGAAAACCGCGTCCGGGTTGAGTTTCTGCAATTCCGTCAGGTGCTCTGAAAGTTTCTCATGGATGTCATTAGTCTTGGCCATGATCCCGGCCTGATCCTCCGACCACAATTCGCTGAGTCGCTGGAGCACTGTCATGAACCCCGGTCGCTGTCCCTGATCCTGAGGAGGAAAGTAGGTCCCCCCGAAGAACGGTTTCAGATCAGGAGTGAGGAACATATTGAGCGGCCAACCTCCACCCTGGCTGAACATTGCCTGGTAACTCGTCATGTAGACCTTGTCCACATCCGGGCGTTCTTCCCGGTCCAGTTTGATGCTGACGAAGTGCTTGTTCAGGAAGGCGGCAACCTTCTTGTCCTGGAATGACTCCCGTTCCATCACGTGGCACCAGTGGCAGGTTGAATAGCCCACGCTCAGGAGGATCAATTTTTTTTCCTTCCGCGCCTTTTCAAAAGCCGCCTGACCCCATGGATACCAGTCCACGGGATTGTAGGCATGCTGCAGCAGATAGGGTGATTTTGCGTGAATCAGCCGATTGGGTTCACCTTTCTTCACTCCGGGTTCGGCGGCCTCAGCTGCCATCGCCGCGAACACTACATAAAGCACCGTCAACAGTCGCGGAAAACCCACTCTCATACCGGGACGCTATCTTTCGTCGCGCGGCACGCAATACGGTATTTTTTTCAGGCCGATTGGGTCCATTTGCGAAAAACAGAGAATGTTAATAACATGTAAGAAGTATAGGTCACTGTAAATCAATGCTTTATGAAAAACATGAAAAAAATACCGTGTTTTTCGAACGTTTAAGCGATTTAATGGTCTTATTACAGTGAAAGCCGCAACGAGAGTTGCAGTTTTCATGTAAGGGTGAACAGCAGTTGTCAGCTTCGCATCGCTGTAAAAGTGTGCTGAGGTTGATGGACTCCGTAGAGGGGGGCGCAAGCCCCCCTCTACTTCTGTACCCGGTTATGTTCCCGCCCCAAATGAAGCACCGGCTTCCCAGCACTTTTGCGGGTTCCGTCCTCTGCCTGGTGGAGCAGTGATCCCCCTTGATCCCTGAGCCCTCCCTGCTTTACTACGCCTCCCTCCGGCCACTCGCCGGATCCCGATCGAACCAATCGCAACATGCTAGAGACCTTCCGCAAATACACCGGCCTGATGTTCGTGGTCCTGATCCTGATCTTCGTGGGACTCGTATTCTTCGGCAGCTCCAATACCTCTCTCACCGGCCCCAAGGAGGTCACCGCGCATGACCAGGGCTTCACCCGGCAGCAGTTTGACCGTTTTGCCGTCAGGCCAACCCGCCTGATTCAGCGTCTTCTGCTCAATGGCAGGGCCAACGGAATGGAGGGCTACCTCATCTTCGTCGGTGGTTCGCGGAATAACGGCCACGATATTGATGAATACCTTGTCAATCGCCTGAGCCTGCAGCGGGCCATGGCGGGTTTCGGTATCCATGCCTCCACTGCGGAGGTCGAAACCTTCCTGAAAGATACGCTCTTCTGGGAGGACGGGGCATTCAACCAGCAGGCCTATTCCAAGTTTCTCGAAGAGGAACTGAAATCCCTGGGCATGACCGTCAAGGATCTCAATGAGTTAATGGGCGAGGTGATCTGCTTCCAGAAACTGGAGGAGCTCCTGGGTGCCGGAGTGGAAACCTCCCGGGAGCTCGTTCTCTCCGACTACCTCTCACGGCAGCAACGAATCTCCTATCAGGTGCTCGCCTATCCCATAACCGATTACCTGGCCAAGCCCATGCCCACCGAGGCAGAGATCAAGGACAAGTGGGACTCCGCCAAGGACAGCTACCAATCTGATCCCAAGCGTCGAGTCAGCTATATTATCGCCGCTCCGGATTACGCCGCCCTGGTGAAGGCAAAGACCCCCCCGGAAGCAGGCAGCAGCCCGGAGCCTGCCGCACCCGGAGAACCGGCGGCGGGCACAGGCGAGGGTGCTTGCCAGGAGCCCGGGGACAAGCCCGAGGACAAGCCCGAGGACAAGCCCGAGGACAAGCCCGAGGACAAGCCCGAGGACAAGCCCGAGGACAAATTGACTGATCAGGAAAAGAAAGAGGCTGTTTTTGACCTCGCCATGCAGTTCGACGAACTTCTCGAGAAGATCGATGCCGGAGCCCCCCTGGCCAAAGCCGCTTCCGACCTCGGCTTCGAGGTCAAGTCAACCGGTCTGGTGGAGCAGGACAAACTCCCCGGTGATTTCAGCAGCACCTTCCGCAACGCGCCGGGCACTGTTGCCGAGGCCGTATTCAGCGGGAGCGCCGGCACTACCAAGGTTCACGGAATCGGGAAAGATCAGTGGATCTACTTCCAGATTGAAGAAGTTGTGGAGGAATCCAAACTCAGCTACGAGGACGCCAGGGAACTGGTCAAGAAGGACCTCGTCAGGGAGTCGGCGATAAAGGTGATGGAGGAGGAAGCCAACAGCCACCGAACCGCGATCACTGAAGCCATGGCCACGGGCAAGAGTTTTACCGAAGCCGCCGAGGAACTCAAACTCAACCCGGTGGTGCGCAAGGAGATCACCGGGGATGGACGGATGGGAGCAGTGCGCCGGGAATACGAGAAGGCCTCCCGGGTGAATCCCGGCGTCCTCTCGGAAACGATAACCGATAACGACGAGGCGCTTGGACTCACGCGTTCCTTCTTCATCTTCGTGGAGAAACGCGAAGTGTATGAGGATCCCAATCTCGCCACCATGATCGACATTCTGCTCGAACGCCGCGCCAGTGACAACCGGCGCATAGCAGCAGCAAACTGGTTCGCTCAGCAACGTGCTTTATCCGGGTTCGAGCGCCTTGCAACTCACTGACCTGACCACCGGCACCATGGCGGATGCACACTCCGAGTCATCGGAGTGCCTTGTGAGCTGTTGCGGGGTGGACGGCTGTTTTTACCTGCGGCGGAGTCCAGTTCGCCGTGAACCATCTTTCACCCGGATCGGGGCGCCTGAGAAACGGCCCGATTTCCCTCTCCCGGGAGAGGAATCCCTCACGAGGAAGAGTGGACATCGATCTGGTGCAACGCTGGTCAATCTCCTCCTGATCGGCTATCAGACCTCTGCGCTGCCGGAACCAAAGCATGAGTAAGTTCTTCATCACCACCGCCATCGACTACCCGAACGGGCTTCCCCATATCGGACACGCCTACGAAAAAGTCCTCGCAGATGTCATTGCCCGCTACCGCCGCCTGTGTGGCGATGAGGTGTTCTTCCTCACCGGAGTCGACCAGCACGGGCAGAAAATGCAGCAAACCGCGGATCGGGAAGGCGTCAATGTGGCCACCCTTGCGCAACGCAACACCAGGAAGTTCCTCGCTCTCTGGGAAAAACTGGGAGTGCACTACGACGGCTGGGCCGCAACGACCGACCAAAATCACAAAAGGTGTGTCCAGAAGATCCTCACGACCCTTCACCAGGAGGGACAACTCTACAAGAAGGCTTACAGGGGATTCTATTCGGTCCGGCAGGAGCAATACCTTACCGAGAAGGATCGTAACGAGGCGGGTGAATTTGGCGACGAATGGGGCGAGGTGATCGAACTGGAGGAGGAAAACTGGTATTTCAAGCTCTCTGAGCACGCCGACTGGCTCAAGGAGGTGGTAAGCTCCGGAGATTTTGGGATCTTCCCTGAATTCAGGCGGGCCGAGGTGCTGAACGCCATCGATCGCGCGGGGGAAACCGATCTCTGCATCTCCCGGCCCAGGGAACGCCTGCATTGGGGTATCGAGTTTCCCTTCGATCCCGACTTTGTCACCTACGTCTGGTTCGATGCCCTCATCAACTACGTCTCCTTCGCTGGCTATCGGAAGGAGGAGGGAAGTGACCTGCCGGAATTTGGGAACCTCTGGCCGGCCAACACCCAGATCATCGGCAAGGACATCCTCGTCCCGGCTCACTCGATTTACTGGCCCTGCATGCTCCACGCGATGGGTCTTGGCGACCAGGAGATGCCCGCCCTCCTGGTTCACGGTTGGTGGAACATCAGGAAAGCCGGTGGCGGTGGCAATTCTGACACGGGAGCTGATACCGAAGAGAAAATGTCCAAATCCCTTGGAAATGTCGTTGATCCCGGCGAACTGGCCGACCGGTTCGGAGTGGACGCGGTCCGCTACTACCTTGTGCGCGACATCGTGACAGGCAAGGACAGCGCCTTTGACGTGGCACGCCTTATTACTCTCTTCAATTCCGAACTGGCCAACGACCTTGGCAACCTCCTCAACCGGTCGCTTAACATGACGAAACGCTTCCTCGGCGGGGAACTGGTCAGCAACAACTACGATGATGAACCCTGTGCGGGAGTTCGCGAATCCCTCTCCTCAGCGACCACCGCCTATCTTGCAGCGATGAATGAGCATGATCTTCCAGGCGCTCTCAAAGCCATCAACGGCCACGTGGTGCATTGCAACCAGTTCATCGAGAAAAACCCACCGTTTGAACTACGCAAGGATGAGACTCAGGGCGAACGGGTGGCCGCAATCCTGTCCCACCTCTGCGAATCCTGCGCTCATCTCGCCGTCCTGCTCTCACCCTTCCTTCCTGCCGCCGCCACAAAAATCCTTGGTCAGCTCCGGGCCGGGGACATTGCACCCCGCACCCTCGACAGTCTCCACTGGGGTCTGCTCCCTTCCGGACACCAGATCGGAAAGGCCAAGCCGGTCTTTCCACGGATCGTGCTGGAGGATGGGCAATAACGGCATCCTGCCAGCACGCGTTCACCTTCCACTCAGGCTGTTGATGGTCTGGAAGATCGCGGTGATCATCAGATAAGCCATCGTTCCGATGAGAAGAGCCATGATGATCAGCACCGCCGGCATGATCAGAGCCATGATCCGCTGCAGGGAGTTGTTCAACTCCTTGTCGTAACGAATCGCGGCGCGCTGAAGGGCCTGATCGATCTTTCCCGTCTGCTCTCCAACCGCCACCATGTCGATCAGAAGGGAGGGAAAGATACCGGCTCGGATCATGGACTTCGAGAGCGAGCGACCATCTCCCACCATCTCAATCATCTCCTCCAGGTGGGCCCGGAGGTGAATGTTCGGAGTAGCGTCCTTGGTCAGCTGGAGGGCTCGCAAGAGCGGCAATCCGTTGCCTACCAGATTGGCCATCGTCTCCAGAAACTGAACGAAAAAGCGGTGCTCCACCACCCGGCCGAAGAGGGGCAGGCGGAGCTTGATCCGATCCCATGCCGGTTTGTTGGACTCTGCATCCTTCCAGGCCTTGAAAAGAACGACCGCCGCCACCACGAGCAACAGCAGGACGGGCCACCATGTTGAAAAGAATCCGCTGAGCGCAATCAGGATTCTCGCCCCGACCGGCATTTCCGCACCCGGCGTACTTTCGAGCAGGTTGGTTAATTGCGGGATGAGCTTCGTCACGAAAATAATCGAGACCATGATTCCCGAAAACATGAGGAAGGCCGGATAGATCAACGCCAGGGTCACGCGCCCCTGCAGTTCCTGAAGGGTTTTGAGGTAGTGGGCCTGGCGCTTCAGGATGGTATCGAGGGCGCCACTGGCCTCCCCTGCCGCCGCCAGTGAACAATAAAGCGGACCAAAACTGGGACTCACCCGGTTAAGCGCATTTGAGAAGCTGTTTCCGTCCCGGACGATCTGGCGCAGCTTGATCGAAACGACCTTGAGATTTCCGAGTTCCTGGCGGCTCTCCATCGCTCGCAGAGCGGGTTCCAGCTGCAATCCAGCTGCCAGCATGTCACTGAGCTCCTCGGTGAAGAGGACCACATCAGATCGCTTGAGCTTGATGGGGCCCTCCGGAATCTCCTTCTCCGCCACGGGGGAACGTCCCCCGCCCGCTTTCGCCCCTGCGGTCGGGGCGGTCTCCTGTTTACGGTCGGTTCCCGCGCCGGTGTCGGTCACCTTCACCGGTTGCAGGCCCTGCAGATCCAGCTTGCGCAATGCTTCCCGGCGATCATTTGCTTCGATCTCACCGTTGGTGACCGCACCGTCCCGCAGGGCTTTGTAGGCAAAAAGTGGCATGGCGAATTATCCTTTCAGCTCGCCTACTCTACTCCTCCCCCGAGGTCCGAGCTGGTTACCGAAATCACTTCCTCGATGGTGGTTTCCCCCTGCATCACCTTGGCCCAGCCATATTCCCGCATCGGTTCATACCCTTCCTTGATCGCCAGGGCCTTCACTTCGCTGGCCGGGGCTGCATGCGCGATGAGGTCCTGCATGGGCAGGGTCAGCAGCACGATCTCGTATATGGCCAGGCGTCCCGAGAAACCCGTGTGGCGGCAATGATCACATCCAACCGCCTCATAGGGGGTTCCCTCTATACCAGGTGGGATTCCCAGTTCTCGTTTATCCTCCTCGGTCAGGGAGACTGGTCGCCGACAGCTCTGGCAGAGGCGTCGAACGAGACGCTGGGCAAGAAAGGCCCTTACCGCGGCGGACAGAAGGAATGGCTCCACCCCCATGTCGGTGAGACGGCCAATCCCACCCAGGGCATCATTGGTGTGAAGCGTGCTGAACACAAGGTGCCCCGTCAACGAGGCCCGAATGGCGATTTCCGCGGTTTCCAGATCGCGAATCTCTCCAATCATCACTATGTCCGGGTCAGCCCGGAGAATGGAGCGCAGACCACTCGCGAAAGTGAGCCCGATCTCGGATTTCACCGCTATCTGCATCACCCCATCGAGTTTGTTCTCCACCGGATCCTCGATTGTCACGATCCTCGTCTCCGGTGCGTTCACCTCCGAGAGAAAGGAATACAGGCTGGTCGATTTGCCCGATCCGGTCGGACCAGTAATCAGGATGATGCCATTGGAGAGCTCGAGAAGGCGATCAATCTTCTCCTTTATCTCGGCTTCGAGAGAAAGCATCTCCACGTTGAATCTCTGCTGGTTCAGAAGACGGAGGCTCACGCTCTCTCCTTCCACCGTGGGAACCGTGGCCACCCGCACGTCGATCCCCGATCCCTCGAAGGACAAATTGATCCGACCATCCTGCGGCAGACGCCGCTCCGCAATGTCGAGACGCGACATGATCTTCAGGCGTGCGATCACCGAGCTTTGCAGAGCCTTGATGTTCTCAGGCACCGCGATGTCCACCAGCACACCGTCCACCCGGTAGCGGATACGCAGATTTTCCGCAAGAGGTTCGACATGGATATCCGTGGCGCGTTGCTCGAGAGCCTCCCGGATAATCTGGTTCACGAACTTGACCACGCTGGCCTCCTCATCCTCGTCCTCGTCGATTACGCTGGCCTCGTCCTTCTGCTCAAGATTGTCATAGTCGAGATCCCGGCCCTCCAGAATCTGCTCGAAGGTGTCGGCTCCAACCCCGTAGAGACGGCGCAGACCATCATGAATCCTGCGCCGTGAAGCCATTCGCCACACGATGGGAATGTCCACGGCCTGCACCGCGGCCTGGCGGGCGGCTAGATTGAACGGGTCATAAGTTACGATCACGAGACGCTGGGTGCCATGCTCCTGGCTCCCCTCGAACTCAATCGGCAGGATTCGGTGGCGCAAGGCAACCTGGGGGCCGCAGATCTTCCTGAGCGGGAGAGGTTCAAGCGGTGCCGGAATCTCATCCAGCCAATGGAGCCCAAGGGCGGCGGAGAGACTTCGCATATAAGGTTCCTCGTCGACCATCTCTGCGTCGAGGATGTCATCGAGGGGACTTCGTTGTCCGGCTGCAGCGGCGACAATCACCTCTGAGAGACCGTCAATATCACGACATCCAGTGTTCCTGGCCGGGCCAATCAGCAATTCTGTCATATCAATGCGTCTGAGTGATAATGTCGATGAACCCCGTCGCTGTCACTACTTTCGCGGCATTATACGGGATGCAGCCGCCAAGAGGCCAAACGGGGGTAAAAGGCAGCTCTTCCAGTCTTCTCATGCGAAAAGCTGACCGAATTTCCGCATCATTTTCATCGAGTAGTGAAGTTTTCTTCGATCCTCCTAATCTTCCTGATCAGCAAGATAACGTTCCGCTTCCAGAGCGGCTGCACATCCCTGTCCCGCCGCGGTGATGGCCTGACGGTAATAATGATCCGCCACATCGCCCGCGGCATAGAGCCCGGGCGTCTTTGTTGCCGTCTTTCCGGGAACCTGGAGAATGTATCCACTCTCGTCGAGATCCGCGAGACCGTTGAGGAACCCACTGTTCGGAATGTGTCCAATGGCGATGAAAACCCCTTTTACTTCAAGAGCGCCCTCCTCGCCTGTTTCCCGGTTGCGTATGCTCACTGACTCCATCTTGCCATCCTCTCCGGGATGGTAAGCTGTGAGTTCGGTGTTCCAGACCGGTTCAACCTTCTCATGGGCAAGCGCCCGTTCGGCCATGATTCTGGAAGCCCTGAGTTCGTCACGCCGGTGAACAAGGTAGACCTTGGTGGCGAATCTGGTGAGAAAGGTTGCCTCTTCGCAGGCAGAGTCTCCGCCTCCCACCACCGCCACCGGCATATCCCTGTAGAAGGCCCCGTCGCAGGTCGCACAGGTGGTCAACCCGTTCTTGCCGTTCTCTTCGTTGGGCAATCCAAGAAGGCGGGGACGGGCTCCGGTGGCCACAATCACGGTCCTTGCTTCAAGCGATTCCTCCCCGCAGTGCACCACGAAGGTTCCGTCATCCGCCCGGTCGACCCGGTCTACCGTCCTGTATTCGATGCGCGCGCCGAATTTTTCGGCCTGTTGCTGCATGCTGAACATGAGAGTCGAACCGTCCACCCCCTGCGGAAACCCCGGGTAGTTCTCGACCTCACTGGTAGTGGTCAACTGCCCGCCGATCTGATCCCCGGCAAGAACGATGGGCTTCAGGTTTGCCCGTGCCGTGTAGATGGCGGCTGTCCAACCGGCGCAGCCGGTCCCGATGATGATAACGTTCTCCATGGAAGTTCGATGATTAAGCGCTTTGTTTCGGCTCTTCGGCGGGACTGTGCTCCCTCCCCTCCTCGATAACCAATCACAAATGATCTAATTATCTCTTTTTGCCTTTTCGGCCGCTATCCACGCCCGATCGGCACTGGAGAGATTGCTTTCCCTCGCACGGAGACGCTTGCCATCAGGTTCGACCAGGATCATGTCCCCTTCACGGTATTGGGTCAGCTTGGCAAAGACTGTCCGCCCCCGGGCATCCTTCCACTCCCGGTAGCCACGCCGTCCCATGTTATCCTGCCACTTCCGGTGTAGTTGGACAGCGCGCCCGGCATCGTTCTTCAGACGGGCCAGATAAAAATCGAAGAAGCTCTTCTTGTAGCCCCGGTAACGGGACACCACGGTTCCGTCCGGGTTCATGACAAGCACGGTGGGAAGACCCAGAACCCGGTAGCGCTCCTTGAGAGCCTGAAGATAGTTCTCCTTGCGCACCCTGTCGTCCATTGCGGAGCGCCCTGGTCCACCACTCCGTCCCTTCACATTGAAATCAAGTCGCACTCGAACTACCGACCCCGACGCCCACTGTTTGAACGGAGCCTTGGAGAAGACCTCGGCATCCAGGAAGCGGCAGAGCGGACTGAACTGCGTATCCGTAAACCAGACGAGCATGGGCTTCCCTTCCCGCATGGCCGCCCGACGGGCCTGGGAGTAACTGGTGAGCCAGGGCCCCCTGCGGGCGCCCTCGGCCATGACCTCTTCCATTCCCTCCAGTCCCCGTTCGGGGTTGTCAGGGTCTGTCCACATCAGGTCTTCCTCCCGGTCCCGGATCCGGTCCGCACTCTCCGGTGTCAACTGCGAGGCATCCTCAAGAGTCACCTTGACTTGGGCATTCGCCCTCCCTCCGTCCCGCTGAAACATGGAGGGAACCTTGAAGGCTTCCGTCGGAGTGGGTTCAGGTTTTCCCTGCGACAGGCGTTGAATCCGGCTACAGGAAGAGATCAGTCCAACTGCCAGGGAAACCAGCAGCAACCCTGTCAAGGTTCTCATCACGCACATAGCCTAGCTCGAAACCCGCTTCAGGCAAGCCACCCAATTGTCATTGCCCCTGCAAGGGCGGAGCTTAAAGTCCCTCCCGAACGATGACCAGCGCGCGCGCCCTTCTCCTGTTAGCCCTCATCCTCCTCTCCGGACTGGGCCCTGCCTCGGCGGCCGGCGATCAGGAGCCGTCCTACCCCAGGGGGGGCAAGTGGGATCTTGAGAAGGACCAGCACGCCCATTTTCCCCTGCCCCTGCCGGCCTACACCGATCCCGACCATGTGGCCTTTGAAGGAAAGGACAACACCCTCTGGGAAAAGCTCAGGAAAAGGGCAGTTGCGCAGCACCATTTCAATCTGATCGCAACCATCATCTTTGCCTGCGCCATTCTTCACACCTTCCTCTCGGGAGTCTTCAAGGAAAGGGCTCACCTCCATGAGGCCCGGCACCGCAAGGTGATCGAGGAGAAGAGGCGGAGGGCGGTTGATAAACCGGAGGAAGACGCCAAGGATGACGTTTCCTTCCGCGCCTGGTTCTTCCATACCCTGGGGGAGGTTGAGGCTGTCTTTGGCATCTGGGTCATCGCCCTCGCGGGAGCGATTGTCTGGTGCCAGGGCATCGCCCCCGGAAACGGGTTCCTGCACGGAATCGGAGAGGTCCAGCACTACCTCGGTCACGACGTCACCTACACCGAGCCGCTCTTCGTCATTGTCATCATGGCCATCGCCGCCACCCGACCCGTCATCCGGCTCTCTGAAGCCTGTGTCAACTGGGTGGCCTGCCTTTTCGGTGGCACCCCGGCGGCGTGGTGGTTCTCCATCCTGACCCTCACTCCCCTCCTGGGTTCCTTCATCACCGAACCGGCGGCCATGACCATTGCGGCCCTCCTGCTCGCCAAAAGGTTCTACTCCCTGAAACCAAGTTCCACCTTCGCTTATGCCACCATCGGTCTTCTGTTCGTGAACGTCTCCGTCGGTGGCACCCTCACCCATTTCGCAGCCCCTCCGGTCCTCATGGTGGCCGAACGATGGGATTGGGACATGGGGTTCATGATCACCAACTTCGGCTGGAAGGCCATCCTCGGCATCGTGCTCTCCAACTCCCTCTATTTCCTTCTCTTCCGCAGGCAATTCTCCGATCTCAAGGATCCCTTCAGCGGACTTGATGCAAATACCCCCGCACGCTGGGAGGAACGGGAGGACCCCATTCCTCCCGTGATTACGGCAGTCCACCTTCTTTTCCTCGGCTGGACGGTCTTCATGGCACACTATCCCCCGCTTTTCCTCGGCGGCTTCCTCATCCTCCTGGGTTTCACCGAGGCTACCGGTCACCACCAGAACGACGTCAGGATGCGCATGCCCCTCCTGGTGGGATGTTTCCTGGCTGGGCTGGTGGTCCACGGCGGATGCCAGGGTTGGTGGATTGAACTCCTGCTCACCACCTTTGATAATGAGTGGATTCTCATGATCGGCGCCACCATCCTAACCGCCTTCAACGACAATGCGGCAGTCACCTATCTTGCCTCCCAGGCCCCCCAGTTGGCCGAGGCCGCCAAATATGCGGTCGTTGCCGGAGCGGTGACCGGGGGTGGACTCACCGTGATTGCCAATGCTCCGAATCCGGCCGGCCAGGCCATTCTCGGCCGATTCTTCCAGGGTGGTGTTTCCCCGGCCAAACTGGCCCTGGCGGCCCTCCTGCCCACAATCATTGTCGGGACGGCATTCATGCTCCTGTAACCCATCGCCTATGTTCACCGGACTGATCGAAGCAACCGGGCACGTCGCCTCGCTTGAAGCGCTTGGCGAGCAGGCCCGTCTGGTGATCGAAGTTCCCTTTGCGGATTCCCTCGCCATCGGGGAAAGCGTGTCCATCAACGGGTGCTGCCTCACGGTGGCACATCAGGTGGCAGGCACTGCCGGATTTGACGTTCTTACCCAGACCCTCTCGGTCACCTCCCTGGACGGCCTGCGGAACGGTGATCTGGTCAACCTGGAGCGGGCCCTCCCGGCAGATGGACGTCTTGGTGGACATTTCGTGCAGGGACACGTCGACGGCACCGGTGAAATCATCGATCTTTCTTCCCACGGTCAGGACCACCGCTACGAAGTAGCGCTCCCCCCGGAAGTGATGCGCTACTGCATTCCCCGTGGTTCCCTGGCGGTGGACGGAATCTCACTGACCATTGCCGAGCTCGGGAAAAAATCCGCCCTTTTCTGGATCACTCCTCACACCTTCGAGGCCACCAACCTCCAGTCAGCCCGGCCCGATCAACGGGTCAATCTGGAAGCGGACATCCTGGCCAAGTATGTCGAGAGCCTCGGACGCCAGAACGCTCCATCCTGATCTTAACCCCTAGCGGGGGGCCAGCAGTTCGAAGGGCCACCCCGGGATGTTCCGGAGAATACAGAATCCGATGATGATCACCGGCAGGGACCACGCCAACTGCCCCGGCAATCGCACCCGGGGTCCCCGGTAACCTTCCCCGATCACCCACGCCGCCGATTCCAGCACAACCCCGACAACCAGGAAGGGGAGCAGGATCACGAGCAGGGGATTCTTCCGGAAGGCCACCCCTGCTTCGAGATTAGTCAAGGCATGGGTCGCCCGCGTCCCCCCACACCCGGCACAATGCAACCCCGTGATCTCCCGGAACATGCACCTCGGAAAATAGGATCCTCCTGCCTCCGGATCATTTCGCTGGATATAGCAGAGCCCCAGCAGACCCAGCACCCCCAGTGCCAGAACCAATCCCAGGCGCTGTTTCACAGTTCCGCGGCGACCCCGACCACCATTAGCAGCACGTAGAGCAATGCAACGCCGAACCCACAGCCAAAGGAGACCCACGTCCAGGTCTTGGCCTTCTTGGAGGCTTCCAACGCGCCCGCGATGTCACCACGAGAAACCAAACCATCCACCTTTGCTGCGAAAACAATCGCCGGGATCCCGAAGGGGACACAACAGAGAACCGTCACCAGGATCGCCGGAACGAGGTAGTTGGAAATCGGCGCGTGTGCTACGGGAGATCCCGGCACCTGACCCGGTTGCGGAACACCTCCCTGGGGGATCTGCAAGCCGCCCGGAGGGGCCACGATCCCGGCAGGTTGGGCAACTCCGTCAGACTCAAAATCACTGATCTCAGCTGCGGGTCTCCAGTCGGACATCCCTTCCCGCCAGACCAGATCGGTGGAGGCAACCTCTCCCGACATGATCAGGTTCTTGAGGGTCGCACCGGACACCGGTCCTTCCTGACTCCCATTCTTCGCGTAATGCCATTCCATTTTCCTGTCTGGTTGTTCCCGGCAGCGAGGCTCAACTGCTTCACAGTCTCCCTGGCCGCACGTCAACCAATACTGACAAACCCGGACCGGGACCAGCAAGATATTAGGCCATCCTCGGGCGACTCCTTGTCTGATCCCTCCCCCTGCCGCAGTTCCGGCACCCCTCTTTCACGGGTGTCTACGTCCCCGGTGACCTGCCGGGGTCTCTCGTGATCAGCCGACGCCTGGTCGTCGGGGGCAAGAGTCCTCGAGAAACCCTCAGGGTGAAACCGCCTCCATCACAAACCCAATTGCAAACAAACCAATAAATATACCAGCTCCGACATAGCCCAGGATAAGGCCCGCCAAGGCCATCCCTCCTCCCCCCTGCGTGCCTCCAGCATTCCGTATCTCACCCCGGGCGATATGTCCCATTATGATCGCTACAATTGAGGCGATCACGGGAATCCCACAAAGACATGGAGCAGACATCCCAATAATCCCGCATATCATGCTGATAATAGCCATGGAATTGGTTGGAGGGGGCCCCGTGGGAGCGATCTGCCAGACGGGGGGAACGGCCTGCGGAATCTGGGAACCTCCTGAAGGGGCCGGAATCGGAATGGTCTGACCTGAACCGTCGCCCGTTAATTCGGTGACCTCGCCCGCGGGAGACCACTCTGCCATTCCTTCCCGCCAGACCAGATCCGTGGGGGCCACTTCCCCTGAGCCGATCATCGCCCTCAGGGCCTCACCAGGCACCGGTCCTTCCTGCCTGTTGTTTTTCGCGTAATACCATTCCATCGTCTGTCATGAGCAATCCACTTCGTGTGGACCATTTGTCAAGGCGCAGTATCTCACGGGCATCCCGGCCCGGAGAGGGGGAAAATCGATGAGGATATCACCCAGGAGCCTCCTTGGTCGACCCCTGTGAGAAAGAACCGCCAAGGCTCTATAATTACGGCCCAGACGGGACGGGCGCGGGGGTGGGAGTTTACGAATAACTAATCGCCCACCAGAACATCACGATAAAGAACCCTATCACAAGCAGGCTCAGCACCGTTACCATATATCCAAGGATCAACCCCGTCAGGGCCATCCCCTCTCCCCCTTCCCGTCCTTCCGCATCTCGAATCTGTCGACGTGCGATATGACCGCATATGATCGCAGGAACTGAGGTGATGATCGCCGCCCCCATCACACCTATGATTCCCAGGACCATGCTGGTGATCGCCATCGCGTTGGAAGCAGGCACAAAAGCCCTCACATAGGCGCCACCAGCGACAGGTTGCGGCATATACCCACCGGTTACACCCCCTATCACCTCGGCTACCTGGTTGGCGGGCACCCATTCCGGCATCTCCTTGGTCCAGATCACGGTCGTCACTGGAAGGGCCTGGCCCTGAAGGAGTCCCTGCAACTCTTCCTTCGAAACCGGTCCCACTTGCTGGCCGTTCTGCAAATAATACCACATGCGCTTCACCCTTCTTACTCCAACTGGCGGGAAGCGGAAAGCCGGAAGACTGCAGGCTAGATCACGCAGGAGATTACTCCCTGCGGGGCGGTTTGCGTGTGGAGAGCAAACCGGCGGCCTCCGTGTCCACAGGAACAACCTCTTTCGCCTCATCAGGCTCCAGATCCCCGGGTTTCGTCACGATTTCACGGTCGGGCTCCTCGATCCCGTCATCGACCTGTCTCAGTTGCTCATCAAAAAGCGCCAGCCTGTGGGATGCTTCGTTCGTGGGCTCATTCCGGGGAACCTGAACCACAAGTGACCCGTTCTGCTGGACCGCGGTCAGCAGGTTTCGATTCTCCCGGAACATGAAACCTACCGCCACCACGGACACCACCAGGAGACTGCAAACCGCTACCATTGCCATGCCACTGCGGCGTGAACTCCGGGACAGGTAATTGGTGAAATCCCGTTCAGCATCCCGCAGTTGAACGAAGGACTCGTTCATGAAGCGCCCGGAATCCGAGACGCGTTCACCGAGTAACTCCATATTCTTGGCGCTGAGCTGGTTGGCCTGGTCCATCCCGGAAAGGGTTTTCCCGAGTTTCTCAAAGGTCTCCTCCACGTGCGTCATCGTATGACCCATCCGGTCCAGAGAACGTATCATCAGACCATCCTTTTCCGCCCTTTGCTCCAGAGTCTTTCTCAATCCCGTCAGGGTGCGACCGGTTTCGGCCTGACGCTCGCTCATCGACTGAAGACTTTCCACTGCAACGGGGAGAGGAGTGAGAGTCTTCATCAGTCCCTTGCGATCACGGTGCTCTCCTTCCAGGTGATCGCGTATGGACCTCATCAGGCCGACCATTTCGGTCGCTCCCTGTCGCAATGTCTCAAGTTGCCGGTCACGCTTATTAGGGCGTTTCCAGAACTTCCACCGCGGCCCGCCTGGGATCGTTGTCTCCGTGGCTTCCTCGGCGTCTCTGTCAAGGCGTTCCACCCGGGCCAGGACACTTGGTCCGTCCACCTGCCGTGACTCCGCGACGTCACCTTCCGGGCTCCCTTCCAACGGCGCCTCCGCGGTAACAGCCTTCGGCTTACTGGTCTCTACACTATCCCCGTCCTCCTTGGTCGGGAGGGGCGCGAGGGTTTCTTCAAAGGGGTCTGCTTCCAAGGGGCGGCCGGGCTCACTCATCTCTCAATTGATTCGGAGATTATTAAGAAATGTTAACTAAATCAAGTCGCGATCTCTGATTCTCTCCCTGGAACGCCCTTCCCCCCGGCCAAGTTACTCCCACTCAAGAGGATCTAGACCGTAAAAGCGTTTCAGTTGCTCGTAGAGCCCCTGGTGCTCCTTCACCAGTTGCCTGGGTTTCTCAAAAAAGGTCTCCGTCGCAACCGCAAAGAACTCGGCCGGATTAGTGGCCCCGTAATCGTCCAGGACCGTCCGGGCTCCCCTCTCCACCCTCGCCCGCAGCTTCTGATAAGAAGCCTTCATCGTTTCGGCCCATTCGGGATAATCACCCCGACTCTTCAACACCGGAAGCCCATCACCCCGCCCGTCAAATTGGTCCAGTTGATGGGCAAACTCATGGAGAACGACGTTGCGTCCGTCCTCCGGATTCCTGGTTCCCTGGCGCACACTTTGCCATGAGAGCACAACACTTCCGTTCCGCCAACTCTCGCCCAGTCGTATGCTCTCCACCCCCATTTCGTCCCGCGCCTGGTAGGCATCGGGATAGACCAGCACACTGCGCAACCGGCCGAAGTGGTCGTATCCACTCTCCAGCAGCAACAGGCAGGCCTGGGACGCAATGCGCAACTGCATCTCATGGGTCACTTCGTCCAAATGCCCGCAGGGTTCAAATCCAATCTCGTGAATGAAGACCTGAACCAGTCCCTCGAGCTTATCCTGGAGGCCGGTCGGCAGGCGGGCATAAAGTGGAACTTTCTCACACAGGAGGGTTCGCTCCTCTTCGCCTAAAAGCATGGCCCGCACCTCTCCCCGGCGACGCTTTCTCACCCTGCGATGGATTCCACCCACCAGCAGGACTACTACCATGATTGCCATGATTACTCCGAATGCCTTCATTCGCGTTCGCCCGCATTCCAGGACAGCAACTGGTCATAAGCAACCCCGCCTCCACCAAAGAGGTCCAAGGCACTGCCGACGGTCACGTCAACCCTGCCGCCGCTGGATTCTTCCACCAGTTGGAGATCCTTCATGTTCGCCACCCCTCCAGCATAGGTCATGGGTCTTCCTCCCCATGACCCGAGAAGTTCGACCAGTTCCGCATCAATCCCCTCACACTTCCCCTCCACGTCAGCAGCGTGTACCAGGAACTCCGCACAGTCACCTGCCAGGCGGTCAAGCAGTTGAGTGGTGATCTCCAGATCGGTGAGGGTCTGCCACCGATTCATCGCAACCGTCCACCCGCCGGCCCTGCGTCGCGAACTCAGGTCCACCACGATCCGTTCGGCCCCGATCTCGCGCGAGAGTGCCCGAAGGCGCTCCGGAAGAAATCGGCCCTCATCATCAAAGAGCCACGAAGTGACAATGACATGACTGGCTCCTGCCTCCAGCCAGGCGGCCGCATTCGCAAGGGTGATTCCGCCACCCACCTGGAGACCTCCGGGCCACTCTGCCAGCGCCCTGCGGGCGGCTTCTTCATTCCCGGACCCAAGCATGATGACATGCCCGCCGGACAGAGCATCCTTCCGGAATTTTTGAGCAAACCAATCCGCATCCTGCCCTGAGACGAAGTTTTCCTCGGGACCAGGACCACAGTCATTGAGTGATCCTCCGACGATTTGTTTCACCTTGCCATCGTGCAGGTCGATGCATGGCCGGAATTTGGTCATAGCCATTACGGGGAATTGATCATTTATTCCCTAAAAGCCAACCCACAATGCGCACCCTCTTCCTAGTCCTGCTTCTCCTTGGCCTCGGACCGCCCTTCTCACCAGGGCAGGAATCGTCCTGCCCCGACCTGCTGTCGGAACCTGAAAAGAAGCCGTCTGCCGCCCCCTCCGAAGGCATGATCTGGATTCCTGCGGGGCGCTATACCCGCGGTTCCGACCAGAAACTGGAAACAACCCGGGCCAAGTTTCCCGAGGAGCGCCCGGTGCATCGCGTCACGGTAAATGGATTCTGGATTGATGCCACCGAGGTCACCAATCGCCAGTTCATGGAGTTCACCGAGGCGACCGGCTACCGGACCCAGGCTGAGCGGGGCTGGGACCCCAAGGATTTTCCGGATGCCCCACCGGATCAACTCAAGGGCGGAGCTCTTCTCTTCATCCCACCTCAGGAGAAGGTGGAACTTTTCCGCCCGGGAGCCGAATGGCAGTGGTGGCAGTTCGTCCGGGATGCCAACTGGCGCCATCCCCAGGGCCCCTCTTCGGGCATCAAGGACAAGATGGAACATCCGGTGGTCTGCGTCACCCACGAGGACGCGCTCGAATATTGCAGGTGGGCCGGAAAACGACTCCCCACCGAGGCGGAATGGGAACGGGCAGCGCGGGGAGGACTCGATCACAAACTTTACTCATGGGGTGACGAGCCCAACCCCGGTGGCAAGTGGATGGCAAATGTCTTCCAGGGGGAATTCCCCCACAAGAACACCGCTCAAGACGGCTTCTCCGGCACCGCGCCTGTCAGGTCCTATCCTCCCAACGCCTACGGACTCTATGACATGGGCGGTAACGTGTGGGAACACTGCGCCGATCTCTATCGTCCCGACTACTTTCAGACCTTCGCCAAGCGCCCTCGCCCAAAGGCCAATCCCAAGGGGCCCGCCAAGCCGGTAAGCCAGCCGATGGTAGAGGAATATCTCCAGAGCAAACGCTATCCGGCAGGGGAACCCTTCCACCGTCTGGCCTGGCTCTGGGTCACCAAGGGAGGATCTCATCTCTGTCACAACACCTACTGTTTCCGCTATCGTCCGGCCGCCCGGCACTACTCGGAGTCCCTCTCTCCCACCAACCACGTCGGATTCCGCTGTGTTCGCTCCAAGTGACGTGAGGCCCCCGAATCCTGCCTGCCAGCCCCTTCCATCCCACTGTCCGTGTCCTGGCTGAAATCTCACACTTTCCATCACCGGGAATTCGCCGACCTGGAAATGCTGTGCCGGGCCAAGGAGAGATCCGGCCTGCGCATCTCCCTCTGCATTCCCACCCTTAACGAGGAAAAAACGATCGGCAGGGAGATCGTTGTCCTCAAGAGCGAGCTCATGGATCGCTTCCCACTCGTTGATGAACTCGCCGTCGTCGACTCCGGGTCAACCGACCGCACGGCAGAAATCGCCACCTCCTACGGTGCCGACTTCTACCACTCCGCTGACATCCTCCCTTCCCACGGCTTCCACCGCGGCAAGGGCGAGAACCTCTGGAAGGCGGCCTACCAGCTCCAGGGCGACATCATCTGCTACGTGGATGCCGACATCGCCAACATCCACCCACGCTTTGTCTACGGACTTGTCGCCCCCCTGATCCAGCATGAAGACATAGGCTACGTGAAGGCCTTCTACGAACGCCCGATCGTCCAACCTGCCGGAGACATCCGGGCCAGCGGCGGAGGCCGGGTCACCGAGATTCTCGTCCGCCCGCTCTTCTCGCTCTTCTATTCGGAACTGACTCAGCTCTTCCAGCCCCTCTCCGGTGAGTATGCCGTCCGCCGCAACCTCCTTGAGAGGATTCCCTTCCCGATCGGCTACGGGGTGGAGACCTCGCACATCCTGGATGTTTACACCCGCTGGGGCATGGACGCATTCGCACAGGTCAATCTCGACCGAAGAGTGCATCGAAACCAATCCACCGCCGCCCTCGGCAGGATGTCCTTCGGAATTCTGCAGTCTTTCCTCAGTCGGCTCCACAAGGATGGCAAGGTCGCCGCAACCGCTGAGATCTCCAACATCTACCGGGCTCTGGAGATCACCGGACCTCACTATCAGGAAGTCGCAACCGAACTTGTGGAAGAAGAACGCCCCCCTCTGATCAACCTCCCCGAATACCGTCGGAAGTTCCCTCTCCGGGCCTCACTCCGGGATGAAGATGTTCAACCAGCAGACCGCCCCCTCGACCTTCCCCATCCGGAGACCCGGTAAGCTGGAAAGCAGTTTTATCTGACCATGTCCGTTGCTCTCATCCACTACCACCTGCGTCCAGGTGGGGTGACACGGGTGATCGAAGCACAGTCGGAAGCTCTCTCGCGAGCCGGAATCGCGCACGTCATCCTGTCGGGCACCGCACCCGAGGGACCGGCCCGGCTCCCGGTGACCGTCGTTCCCTCCCTGGACTACCACAAGATCGGTGAACGGGAGGGAGCAGACAGTCCACAACTCTTCAGGGAACTGCGACAGGCTGCCGGTCAGGCCCTCAATGCCGAACCTGATTGCTGGCATTTCCACAACCCGACCCTGGGAAAGAATGGGGGCTTCCCCGGTCTCCTGGCCTCTATGGCCGGGAGCAAGACCCCCCTGGCCCTCCACTTGCACGACTTTGCCGAGGACGGGCGACCAGAGAATTACGAGAACCTGCTCCCCCACGAACATCTCTACCCCCTCGCCCCGCAGATCCGCTACCTGACCGTCAACTCACGCGACCAGGCCATCCTGCTGTCCTCCGGAGTCCCTGCGGAACAAACCATGCTGCTTCCCAATGCCGTCCGGGCACCGGCAGAATCCCCCCGGGCAACCCGTGAATCCGGTGATCCCTTCGTCCTTTATCCCGTGCGGGGAATTCGCCGCAAGAATCTCGGGGAGTTCTGTCTCCTCTCCGCCCTTGCGCCTCCCGGAACCTCCTTCGCCCTGGCTCTCGCGCCAGTCAATCCCGCCTGGCGTCCGATCTATGACCAATGGACCCAGGCCGCAAAGCAATACCATCTCCCCGTCGAGATGGGGGTGGTAGGGCGCTCATCACCTCGCGATGACATGGACTCTTCCTACGCAAGCTGGCTGGCCCATTCCACCCATCTCGTCACCACTTCCATCGCGGAGGGCTTTGGCCTCTCCTTCCTCGAGCCTCTGGCCCAGGGAAGACCCCTTCTGGGGCGGAATCTCCCTGAGATCACCTCCCACTTCGTGCCCGACGACGTGAACCTTGGCGCTCTCTATCAGGAGCTCCTGATCCCGCGCACCTGGGTGAGTGAAAACCATCTGCGCGCCCTTCTCCGCGATCACCTCCGCCACCTGTATCACTCCTGCGGAGAATCACTTCCCGACCGTATTATCACCGAAACCCTTGCAACCCTTGACCGGGGCAGGTTTCTCGACTTCGGGAACCTCCCCGAGGAACTGCAACTGGAAATCTTCCCCCGGGCTCTCCTCTCCCCCGGAGATCTCCTCATCAACGACGGCAGCTCCTCCCTGCCCGCCACCGAGTGGCTGGCTGAGGCCCTGGAACAGCATGTCCTCCCTGCCGCCCCCGAAGCTCTCGAACCCTATTCGATCGCCCACTACGCGGAAGCCCACCAGGCCCTCTACCGGGAGCTCACCTCCGCCACCCCGTCCAATCCCACCTGGCTCGACCGGCGAGCCGTCCTTGGACAATTTCTCACCCCTGAACGCTTTCACTTCCTGCGCTCCTGAAGATGAATCCGAACGCCACTGACATCATCCGGAAACTCTCCCGGGAGATTACACCGGCTCCCTCTTCCTGCGATCCGGTCCTTCCCTGCCTCCCAGACATCCGGTCCGTCGTCTTCGACGTTTACGGCACCCTCTTCGCCCCCTCCTGTGGAGACCCGGGCCGGGCCCGGGGTCCAGGTCACGAACCGACTCTCCTTTCCATTCTCGACGATCTTGGAATCCCTGTTCCGCCGGGAGATCACTCGCTTGTCGACCAGCTCCTCGACCTGGTGAGAAGAGAGCATGCTTCCTCGCGCGACCAGGGCATCGATTACCCCGAAATCGAGATCCGCGATCTCTGGAGCGAGTTACTGGACCACCCCCGGGACTCCCGGCTCGAACAGGTCGCCCTCACCTACGAGTGCGCCACCAACCCGGTCTGGCCCATGCCGGGAGTCTCCGGCGTCCTGGCCTCCCTGCGGGCCAGGTCCCTGGCTCTCGGTATCGTCTCCAACGCCCAGTTCTACACCCCATTGCTCTTCCCAGCCCTGCTCGGCAGGAATCTGACGGAGCTCGGCTTCGAGGATGACCTCTGCCTTTTTTCCTACCAGCATGGGATGGCCAAGCCGGGACTTGCTCTCTACGAGATCCTCCGCGAGAGACTGGCAAACCGGGGACTCACCCCGGAACAGACCCTCTACCTCGGGAACGATGCTCTCAAGGACATCCACCCTGCCGCGGAACTCGGTTTCCGCACCGCCCTCTTCGCCGGTGACAACCGCTCCCTGCGCCTGCACCCGGACAAGCCGGGACTTCACTCCCCCGATGCGGTGGTCACCACCCTGGCACAGTTGCCGGAGCTGCTGACACCTGCCTGACGCACAATTCCTCCAGCACCAGCAGCCATCTGCTGCGTCGCGAAACCGGGATCTGAATCAGGATTTTCCCAAGGATTCATCGCGGACGAACTGTAGAGAAAGGAACGCAAGCAGGACATCCGTATTCCTTTCCTCGCCATGATCACAAACACTCCATTCCCGGAGGATTCAAGGCTAAGAGTCATCACCTGCTTTGTCTCCTCGGTCTGGATGACCGCAGTGGCCGTATGTCACGCTGATACCAGAAAACCGGCTCTTTTATTCATGCCAACCTGGATCTTGTTGTTCTTGCTTGGTTTCGTCCCTCCTTCTCAAGCGCAAGATCGCCCGTTCCCCGCCCTGATTCCCTTGAAGAAGCCGACGGATCGGCCTCTCAGCGCGGCCATGCACCGTTTGTACGATGTCTGGAATCCGCATGAGGACCGTGACAACGAACTCTACAGCAATTTCAAGTACTCGTCGTTACAGGGCCTGTCTCACGACGGTTATGTCTCACGCCGTGATCCATCGAAGGTGCTCAAGATCAATGACGCCTATTACGTTTGGTACACCCATCGTGACACGAAGCATCCCCCCTCGGGTGCCCGGAAGGCGAATGACAACACTCCTGCAACCGACTGGGATCTCGCTGAAATCTGGTATGCCACCAGCAGGGATGGTTTCAGGTGGGAAGAAAAAGGTCCTGCGGTCAGGCGGGCACCCAAAGGCGAATACGGTTGGCGAAGCGTTTCCACGCCCGACATCCTGGCCTGGGGGGGCAGATATTACCTTTACTACCAGGGCTTCAACGAGATCCCCGGATTGAAAGGTGATCGGGCTGCGGTAACGGTAGCCAAAGCCGACTCGCCTGATGGTCCGTGGCGGGCATTGGGTAAAGTCATTGTCGACTTCGGCAAGGCAGACGAATGGGACGCCAACGCCATCCATGACCCCTATCCCATCGTGTACCGAGGCAAGATCCACCTTTACTACAAGGGTTCACCCGCAAAACAGGGCAGGGACGGGACAATCGTTCGTGCCCAGGGCGTGGCAATCGCCGATCATCCCCTGGGGCCCTTCAGGAAATCGCCTCTCAATCCGGTGATCAACTCCGGCCACGAGACCTGTTTCTTTCCCTGGAAGGGCGGAGTGGCCGGCATCGTCAGCCTCGACGGACCGGAGAAGAACACGGTCCAGCTCTCCGCGGACGGAATCAACTTCGAAATCAGGTCGCTGCTGCAGATCCCGCCGATTGCACCGGGGCCGTTTATTCCGGACGCGTTCGCCGATAATGGCGACGGCCGCGGGATCACCTGGGGTCTGTGCCACATCAACCCGGATGGAGGCGGTTCCCATGCCTGCTCCATCCTCGCGCGCTTCGACTGCGACCTGTCGCTGGACGTCAATCGCCCGGCGCTGAAGCACAACAACCTGCGGTTCGACGAGCGGACCTATTTCCAGGAAAGGGTCAAACTGCCGAAGTATCTCGATCGCCGGATCCGTCACGAACGACAGAAGGTGGACACCGACACGACCGCTCACGGCGACAAGCCCGTTGTGTCGAAGGCGCCGATGAAAAGACAGCGTCCCCCGACGCACGAAAGTCCCCCCTCGGAAGCTTTCCCCGGAGTGATGCCGCTGAAAAAACCAACGGACCGCAAGCTGAGTGCCGGGTGGGCGCGCATGTGGGATCGTTGGAACCCGCATGAAGACCGCGACAACGAACTCTACAGCAACTTCAAATACACCCCCATCGAAGGCCTGGAGAATGAACCGAATGTCTCGCGACGGGATCCGAGCAAGGTGATTCGTGTCAGTGGCAAGTACTACGTGTGGTACACGTGCCGTCGCACCAGGATCGCGCCGGCGGGCCTGCAGAAGGCGACCAGGACGATTCCCGCAACCGACTGGGACCTGGCCGATATCTGCTACGCGACCAGTGATGACGGCTACACCTGGAAAGAGCAGGGGATCGCGGTCAAGCGTCCTCCAAAACCGATTCAGGGATACCGCTCGATCTGCACACCGGACATTCTCATGTGGAAGAAAAAGTACTATCTCTACTTCCAGGCCTATAGTCCCATGGTCGGCGGTTCTGCATATTGCCCCGTAATGGCCGCCGTCGCCGACTCACCGGACGGACCGTGGACCCTGCATGAGCAACCCGTGATCAAACCGGGTCCTACCGGTTCGTGGAACGACATCAAGATCAACGATCCCTGTCTGTTGATCCTCAACGATCGAATCCTGATGTACTACAAGGGGGCCCCGAAGGAAAAAGGTGACCCCTACATACTGCGCATGCAGGGAGTTTCCTTCGCGGACAGTCCGCTGGGACCATTCATCCCCTCAAGACTCAATCCCGTGATCAACTCGGGTCACGAAACCTGCATGTGGCCGTGGAAAGGTGGTGTCGCGGCGCTGATCGCCCTGGACGGACCGGAGAAGAACACGATTCAGTTCGCTCCGGACGGCGAGAATTTTGAGATCATGTCGATGATCCAGGTTCCCCCGATCGCTCCTGGCCCGTTCCTCCCCGATGCCTTCGCGTCCGACGGGGATGGCCGCGGAATCACCTGGGGACTCGCCCACATCAATCCGGATGGTGGAGGAGCCTCAAGCGATTCCAAGCTCGTTCGATTCGACTGCGATCTGTCGCTCAACGTCGATCGACCACCCTTCAAACGCAACAACCTGCGGTTCGAGCAGAGCACCTATTTTCAAAGGCGCGTGCGATTGCCCGTCGCCTTGCGAAAGCAGATAGAAAACCAGCGACAGCAAGTTGACCGTGAAACGATCATGGAGCGTTGATTGGCTAAAGGAACCTTCATCGAGAACTCCGTCATGAACAACATCATCAGAATCTGGTTCGGCATCTTCTTTTCATTGGCGATGGCGTTGTCCGGCCATGCCCAGAACAATTCCACCTCGGGCCTCAGCGCCGCCACAAAACGGCTCCGCGCCCACGACAGCAGGAACGAGCTCTACACACGTTTCCGGTATCAACCCGTCAAGGGACTGGGATACGAAAAGGGTGTCAGCCGGCGAGACCCGAGCTCGATCATCAAGGTCGGCGAGCTGTATTACGTCTGGTACACGCGGTGTCTGGATAAAAAATTCACCTGGCTGAATGCCGACATCTGGTATGCCTCCAGTCCGGACGGCATGAACTGGACCGAAAAAGGACCCGCCGTGAAGCGCGGTCCCAAAGGCTCATGGGATGACTACAGCGTGTTTACCTGCAATATCCTGGTTGCCGACCGTAACTACTATCTCTGCTATCAGGCCGAAACAAAGACCAATGATGCGGAGACAAAGACCGGTCTTGGCATTAACGTGGTGGGAATGGCAAAAGCGGACTCGCCTGATGGTCCGTGGACGAAGCTGCAGAAACCGATCCTGAAGACGGCGCCGGACGGAAAGTTCGAATGTCCGGATCATTCGAGGCCGTGGCACCGAATCATTACCGAGCAGGGATCCTGGGACAGCGCCGCCGTGCATGACCCGGGAATCATCCCGCGTTGGGGAAAGTACTGGCTCTACTACAAGGGTCACGGACTGGATGACTTGATTTTCGCGGACTCCAGATGGGGCGTCGCAGTGGCGGATCGCCCGGAGGGCCCCTACCTGAAGAGCCCCTTGAACCCGGTCACCAACAGCGGCCATGAAGTCTGGGTATGGCCGTGGAAAAAGGGAATCGCGGCAATGGTCGACTGGGCGGGACCGGAAAAAGGCACGGTCCAGTATACTGAGGACGGCGTGAACTTCGTGGTGAAATCAGCGTTGGAAGACATTCCGCCGGCAGGCGGCGCCTATATCGCCGATAAATTCACCGACCCCACCGATGGGCAGGGCTTTACCTGGGGACTCGCTCACCATGGACGCACCGACTGGACCTTTCTCGTTCGGTTCGAGTGTGATCTGCACCGCGACAGCAAAAAGCAACTCGCCTGGAAACACTTCCCGCACTACAGCACAATCCGTGACGTGATGCGTGATCCCGGGCGTTTCAACGTTCCCCGCGATGCCCTGCTGGAGAAACGCCGGTGAACATCACCGCTCGCTCACGGCATGCGAACGGGAGAGTCGATTGGGAACTTTGTGAAGCGAAGAGGTGCAATCCTCCCGCAACCTACTTTCCTGGATTCCTTTTCTCCCAGTCCGCATACCATTCCTTGGCCAGTTTTGTCCCCTCATCCACCTCAGAGCGCGGAGCCTTTTTGAATACTTCTCTCGAAATCTCAAGAAGGCTGACAGGCGACGTGAGCGCAGATGGGCCGGTCTTTTGAAGATTGATCCGGCAGATTTCGAGCCACTTGAAGGCCTTCGTATAGTTTATGGGAACTTCTTTCCCGTGTCCACGGGCATGCAGGGAACCCAGGGCATACTGAGCATCGCCATGCCCCTGCTCCGCTGCAATATGGTATGACCTGACTGCCTCCTCATGGTCCTTCCCCACCCCGTCACCTGCGAGGTAGCAATCTCCCAGGGTGGTCAACGCCTTTGCATTCCTCGCTCTTGCAGCCTTCTGGAACCACTTAACCGCTTCTGCAGGGTTCTTCTCTACTCCGCGACCGTGAAGGTAAAGATCCCCAAGGTCGTTCTGCGCCTTGGCGTCTCCCTTCCCGGCCGCCTCCGTGAGTTGCGCAAGCTCCGGGGCAAATCCCACGTTCTCCCTAGCGCGGCGGTGTTCTTCCCCCTCCGCGGACTTTCCCTCTTTCTCCGGGGGAATTCTCTGAGGCTCCTTGGCAACCTTCCGCCTCTTTTCCGCAGGGCATATACCTGCCATTACCGTCTCCACCCTGGAGAGGTCGGTTCCGCTGTCCGCGCTGTCGCTGGATTCACCCTTCTCCCCGCAACCAGCGACCAATAATGCAGTGAACAACGAAATAGTCCTCTTCATGGCAAAAGGCACCTTAGGTAGTGCTGCCCACCCGGGTCGATTTCAAAGAGACCTCACGATTGGAGGAGCAGGATGGGAGCTGTCTCCAACCACCGCACGCCAAAAACTATCGCCTCGCTCAATCGCCAGAATCATTCCCGACGCCCGGAGACTCGACCTCCCCGGATCCCTTGTCCTCAGCCGCCGCACCACTGCTCCTCTCCTCTGCCCCTGCACGGCGGGGCACGAGTCCGGTGCCTCCCACGAATATGAACGAAGTTCCGCCGAACTCCTTCAGCGCTTCCTCGTCACTCAATTTCCTGTGAATCGCTCTACCCATTTCAGCCTTTCTTTCGGTTGGATGTGACAGGAATTAACCGACATGGCTCCTTTTCCGTCAACGGCTGACCGTGACATAGGATACCAGGCGCCTCTGGCCGACGCAGGGATCGTTCCGATCGGAAAAATGCTGCTGATGGTGGCGCAAGGCAGCAGAGCCGTGGAAAAGGGTGAGCCATGTGATGAAGGCAATTCTGATCCGTATGAGCACGATGGGGAAAGCGCTTCTATCTGCCCTGGCACTGATTTGCGCCCCAGTCAGTTCCACATGGCATGGCGAGAACGGACTGACCAGGTCCATCGTTCTGAAACCTTGGTCGCGGGATCAGCATCAACTGGACAGGAACCCTGAAGCAATCATATCAAGAACGCGAAACAATGAGAGGGCTTGGGGATCAATTCAGGAAGCAGTGGTTTCGCCTTGCTGCTGCAATCCTGTGCTGTTCACCGTGCCGTGATGCTCTCGCCGACGAGAAGCCGGTTTTCACTGACTACTGCCAACGCCTTGAGCAGGAAATCCAGGGCAGGAAACACGGATTTCTCGCCGGGAATGTCAGTTATTATATTGGTGGTTTTCATGCCAGCTGGAAATTGATCGAGGATGAAACAATCGGGTTGACCCACCCGTTCCACCACGACCTCCGCAGTCGTGGCATTGGTCTGCTGGAAAGTGAACTGGCAGGAACCGAAAACACCGGAACCGGCAACGACTACCATGGATGGGAGTTCTACAAAGACACCCGGATTCTCTATGGCAGTATCATCATCGATGGCAAAACCTACCGGCATCCAAAGCCAATAAGCATGCGTTGGCGCCCCGACAAAATGATATGCGAATATGAACTGGGCGGAGTCACGATACGGGAGGAGAAATTCATCGCGGCAAATGACGCGGCCGCCTCTATCATCACCGCATCAAGGCCTGTCCAACTTGAGTTCTCCGGGCATAGTTTTTACAACAGGAGAAGTGTTTCATCATCCGCCTCCATCAGGTTTGATGAAAAGAATAATGCAATCGTCGTCTCAGAGGCTGGCAAGGTAAGATCTCGCCCGGACCCTGGCGGGAACGAACGCATTGGCCCGTGTGTCTATACCGGCATGACCACGGTCTTGAGCGCTTCCCGTGACATCACCGGATCCCTGGTCACCAGGAAGGACCAAAGGGGCGTCCAGCACTACACTTTTTCGATCCCCTGCGACCAGTCAGCAACCACCGTTTCCTGGGCAATGCATGACAAGCCCGAAATTGCCATCCGGTCCGCACGGCTCATCATCGGAAATCATCGCCCCTGGTTGCTGGCAAAAACCACCGAGATCAACCGACAGCTCAACGAGGAGATTCCATGGCTGCGCTGCCCGGACAAAAAGTTCGTCGATATCTACTACTACCTTTGGTCGTTATACCTGATGTACTACATCGATGTCGGCAAAGGCTGGGAGAGGGAAAACCATACCCAGACAGCTGTAAATAATTTCCTCGGCATGCATCGATACGATGCCGCTTTTCAAATCAAGGTCGGGGCCTGGATTACTGACAAGCCCAGGTATGCCTACGGCAATGTTCTCACCTGGAAACACCTCACCAGGAACAATCGCTACCGGGAACTTTCCAGTGGACTCAGGATGATCTCCGATAACAAGGGAATCTCATGGCACAGTGGCGCATACGGTGGAGAAAGCTCGGAGCATGTCCTCGGGGCATGGCAGATTTATGAACACACCGGAGATGTCGCATTCCTTAAAAGGTGTTACCAAGAGCACTTCGCAAGACTTTATCAGAAACGCCTGGGGAGTTTTGCCATGAACGAGTTTGAGGTCGCCGAGACCCTTGAAAAAATGGCCAGCCTCACAGGAAACCAATCTGATGTGGAGCACTGGAAAAACCTCGTTCGACGTGATCCCGGGCATATCAAGAGAATGTTCGATCAACGCTGGGAGATGAACGGGGTAGCAAACTACTTCGCAGCCCCTGACAACGGGATGATCATGACAAACGGATTCTGGGCCATGCGTTCACCCTCCTTCCCGAACGAATATGCCAAAGCCATGATCGATGCCTGGGCCCTCGACCGCGAAAAGGGGTTCCATGGAGAATTCTTTCCCCTGGCGATGTCCCGACATTCGATGAAAACCTTTAAGAAGCAGGCTGATCATTCCTTCGGTTACACTCCGGATACCGCTTATTTCACCCTCGACGGCATGTTCTGCCAGGGCTTCGTCAAGGAAGCTTCCAGACTGACCCTCAACCACCTTGAAAACTACAATTATCACGCAGAATGGCAGATACCGATGGCACCGGAAGCCTACAAAAGGGACAGAACCCTCTTCGGTGACCAATACTCCAACTTTAACGCCGGAAAGATCCTGCTTTATCTGGAGGGTCTGGCCGGTTTGGAATATTCCCTCCCTGACCAGAAACTCACCATCCGCTCCGCCTTGCCTCAAGCCTGGAAATGGATGGAGGTTCGCCTTCCTATTGCCGGCAAGTGGACCAAAATACACTATTCCGGAAATAAGGTTGAGGTGACGGGTTGCCCGCTTCGCGTGGACTTACCGGGTAGAACTCTATCCAAGGGCAACATTTCCAACGAAACAGACGCGCAAGACAGTTCCTTCGGGAAAACCCCCGACGTCCGAAGATAAGCCCCTGATCCCTTATGCAGACCATGCCATAACGCAAGGAGGGGTATTGGATGAGACAGTTCCTCAAGGCGATGGGCACTGCACCTCAACCCCTCCGTTCCGGTGCCTTGACGAAAAAGCGAATTCCTCTCCGCAGTTAACTCAACTCCACCACTGCTGAAGTTTTTCCAGCCCGACCCGGGCAACCTCAGCAGGATCCTCGGCCCAGTGTTTTTCATTGAATAATTCCAGCGAGAGCCAGCCCTCGTAGCCGATTTTCCGGAGCAGGGCGCAGTAGCGCGCGAGGTCGAGATGTCCCTCCCCTGGCATCACCCGGTTGTGATCATGCTGTTCCTCCCGGGTCGGCGTGCCAGGGGCATCATTGAAATGGGAAATGGCGACCTGGCCGGCCTTGAGTTTCAGAATGGACTCCATCTCGCCACCACCGCGAAAGACGTGGTAGGGGTCGAGGACGACCGTAGCATCAGGATGATCGCAGCGTTCCACCACATCCAGTGCGTCCTCAATCGTGTTGAACTGATCCACAAACCCAAGGAACTCCATGGACGGCTTCACCCCCATGGCCGCGCCAATCTCCAGCAACTCACGGTAGCGTGCTGATCCGAGATCATGATCCGCCTCGCCCGCTGGCGGACTGGCAATGACGTAGGGTGCACCCAGTTCCGCCGCCTGCGCCATGCGACGCTTGCATTCCTCAAGCACCACGGAATACGCCTCCGGCGCGGCATCGAACCAGTCGGCAAGGTAAATGGTGGTGGGCACAATCAAGCCCTGGTCGGCCAGAGCACTTCTCACATCCGCCATCGTGCCCCCGCCTGCAAACCAGGCATTAAGCTCGTCGTGCCATAGTTCAATGGCGCCATAACCGGCCTCCCCGGCGATACGGATCTTATCCAGCAAAGGAACGGGCCGAATAGTGCTGGCATTAAGACAGCAGGGCATGCCCAAGGATAGATCAGGCACGGCACCTGTCAAACTGGTCGCTCTGGCGGAGAAAGAAGTGCCTTCTGGGGTGACCTTCTTGAAAACGGAACTACAGTTGAGGTGCAGTTTTTCGATACTTTTCACACAGCGGACGGGATTCGATCCATCTGCTTATGCCGCTCTAGATCTACCTGCCGTACTTCATAGGGCCCAGCAGGCAGCAGTTATCTCCTTAGCGCCACCAAAGACATGCCTTAATAACGGTAAAGCAGAGGATCCGTGTTGTCGGTGACGCCAAGCACACCGGAATTCTGCGCACCTGTCAAAACTCCGCGACGACGACCGGGAATCGTCCCGGGTAACCGGAGGATTGACCTCACTGGACTGTGGGCGGAAGGACTACCGGAATCCATTGATACCTATTCAGATCCTCCGCTGTTTTCTCTGCTCTCTTCCTTTCAAGGATTCCTGGAATCCTTTCAGATCATCCCCGTCCACTTGAGGGAGAGCATCAATATCGTCCTGCATCCAAGATTATGCTTTTGGCGGGAAAGATTCCTTACTATTCCATTGCCGATGAATACTCCTCAGAGCCAACCACAAACTGTCGTCGTCCAGCAGAAGAGCGGAAAAGGTTGCTGGATCGCTCTATGGATAGTCCTCGGTCTTGGAGTCCTCTCCATCGGGGGATGCTTTCTGCTCGGGGGACTGTTCGTTGCTGGAGTGAATGAAATCGGTGAGGCTATTTCGGAGGAACTGAAGGAAATGAACGCAATTCCTGAGGAGAACACCCCTATTGGCGAGACCGCTCAAACAGACAACTTCGCCGTAACGGTTAAAAAGGCAGAGATCACTATGAAGCTTGCAGACGATTCAGGAGTCTTTACTGCCTCCCCTTCAAAAGGGGGCATGTTCATTACGGTTCTATGGTCCTACAAGAATATCACCAGCGATCCAATTAGCTCCTTTTCCACACCAACTGTATACCTGCTCTCTCCCGAGGGCACCAGATACAGCGCGGATGTGGAAGCATCTGGTGTCTTCGCATCCATCTCTGATCAAGATGAAAACATACTCAGCGATTTAAATCCCGGCATCGAGGTGAATGCTGCAGACGCATTCGAAGTCAGCAAAGATCTATACGAGAAACAGTCCGGACAGTGGAGGATTCTGATTGATGCCGACCGGAACGTCGTGTTCCCGGCACCATAACCAGGTTTGCCGTTCGGAAACCAAGAGGCTTCACCAAGCCGCTATGACACGAATTCCGAGCCGGTGACTTCTCACAAAAACCAGGGACCAGTAGCGGCCAGCAGAAGAAAAACGATTCTCTTCATAGTGCCGTGATTCCAAGCACATGCCGGGCGGGGGCGACAATGGTGCTGCGTCCCGGGGATTTTTGGGCACAGGACTGGCCCTGGTGGTCTCCCTGCCCGCCAAGTCCTGCAAACTAGGGGGGACTAGTGGCGGAGCGGACGGGACTTGAACCCGCGACCTCCGGCGTGACAGGCCGGCGCTCTAACCAACTGAGCTACCGCTCCGCTTCAGTGGGCGCGCAAGCTAAGAGGATTCCTTCCCTCAGGCAAATCTAAAATCGGGATTCAGTCTGCCGGAAGACGCTGGAAAGGAAGGATTATCCCTCTCCCCTCAAACGGGCCACCGCTCCTTCCAGGCTTTCCCGGTCTTCCACGGCAAGAACCTCCGCGCACTTTTCCGTGTCGATTCGTCCCATCAATCCGGTCAGCACCTTGCCGGGACCGAGTTCAATAAAGAGGCGATGCCCCCGGTCGAGGAGGAGTCGCATCGATTCCTCCCAGCGCACCGATCCGGTCACCTGCGAGGTCAGGGTCTCCCGGATCCGAGCGGGATCACTGACTTCTTCAGCGGCATAGTTGCATATCACCGGCAACCGTGGCACTCCCACCCCGGCCCCACCCAGAGCCTCCCCCAGTTTCTCCTGGGCCCCCGCCATCAGGCGCGAATGATAAGCCCCGGCCACCTTGAGTTTGCGCCCCATCCGGATCCCCCGTTCCCTGGCGAGGTCCACGGCCCGGTCTATTCCCCCGCTGGATCCGGAGAGCACGATCTGTCCCGGGGCATTGAAATTGGCCACGTCCACCTCGCAATCCTTCGCCAGTCCGCGAACCGCCTCTTCTTCACCACCAATCATGGCCGCCATCGCCCCGTCGGTGGCCTCACAGGCCTCGTCCATGAAAGCCCCGCGCTTGGCCACCAGTCGGAGGCCATCCTCAAAGCCGAAAGTCCCCGCCGCGGTGTGAGCCGTCATTTCCCCGAGGGACAAACCCGCAGCAGCCACCGGCTGGAGGGAGGGTACTTCTTCCTGCAGGACCTCCAGCAGGGCCAGCCCATGGACGAAAAGGGCCGGCTGGCAATTGGCTGTCCTGGTGAGCTCTTCCCCGGGGCCCTCGAAGATAATCGAACTCAGCGAGCGTCCCAGCACCGCGTCTGCCTTTTCGAAGGCGGTGGTGGCGGCGGGAAAGATCTCCACCAGGTCCCGTCCCATTCCAACCCTTTGCGCACCCTGCCCCGCAAACAACAATACCGCCTCCTGTGTCCTCGTGCTCATCCCCGCGGGTCATAGGGAATGGCCTTGAAAGATCCAGCGCATAGTGACCCACTACTCGTCTTCCCAGTGCCTGAGGAGTCCGGCCACTTCCCCCCCCATTTTCCGGACCAGTTCCTCCGCCCGGAACATGCACTCGTCCTCACCGAGGCCGAACGACTCCAGCGAAAAAGTGGCATCAAACCACTGGCACTCTTCCACGATGGGATCCACCCGTCCTCCGACTGCCACGATCCTCTTCCCGTGTTCCCGGGCCAGGAGCGCAAGGCCCATGGGAGCCTTTCCCCGCAAGGTTTGCCCATCGAGAGCCCCCTCCCCAGTCACTACGAAATCAGCCGCCGCCATCTGGGCGGGCAATTCCAGGGCATCCGCCACCATGTTGAATCCATTCCGCAGGCGAGCCCCCGCAAAGCACATCAACCCGAAGCCAAGACCGCCTGCGGCCCCCGCCCCGGGAGTCTCCGCCGCCTCGGTGGTTCCGGTCACCTGCACCAACCGGGTCAACGCTTCTTCGAGGAACCGGATCTCGTCTTCACCTGCCCCCTTCTGGGGAGCATAGACCGCACTGGCCCCATGCGGGCCCAGGAGGGGATTCTCCACATCGCAGGCCACCTCGATGGGCGGGAGTTCAAGCAGTCCGGTTGTGTCCACCGAAGCCAGGTTCACCAGACAGGCCGGCACGGGGTCCAGCTCTGTCCCGCCGGAGTCCAGGAACTTCACCCCCAGGGCGGCCAGCATTCCCGCACCACCGTCGTTGGTGGCACTACCGCCGATCCCGATCAGGATCCGCCGGGCTCCCTCATTTACCGCATCACGGATCATCGAACCCGTGCCGAAGGTGGAGGAGTGCAGCACGTCGCGTGATTCCGCCGGAATGCGCCACAGTCCGCTGGCCTCCGCCATCTCCAGGGCCGCTTCCAGTTCTCCGGACGCATCAGGCAACAACCCGTAGCGCGCCTCCACCGGATTGTGCAGTGCATCGAAAGACTCGCAGGACCGCCACTGCCCATTCAACGCTGTCACCATCGACTCGGTGAATCCCTCTCCTCCATCGGCGATGGGGCAAACGACCAGGTCGTCTGAGGAACCCGCTTCCCTCAACCCATCCCGCAGGGCCTCGCATGCCTCGGTGGCGGTCAGAGACCCCTTGAACTTGTCACAGGCAATGAGGACACGCATGGCATCGGAGCACGAATCTGCAGGTTTAAGTGAACCAGATTGGTGTCCCAAGGCAAGTCTGCACAAGGCCGTGACTGTGCTGCAACGGGATGACTTGCGTGGGAGATCTCAGTAAGATCTGGCCCCATCCCTTAACTTCGCGCCCTCCTGGCCAAGCTCCCTGAGGACCCGCAGGATTCCCGGGGGCATCCTGCCGTCCGCAGTCACCTTAGCATCCAGGGTCACGGCGCCCCCTTCAGAATTGATATGATCAATCCGATCCTTCAGCATGGGAACGTCAAATCTGGAAACCCCACCTGCCCCCCACCCCTCACCGACCGGCAGGAGGAGATGCCAGACAACGCCTTCCGGAGCCGGGAAATTCGCGGGCGTCAGCAACTTTCCCCTGCCCTTCTTGGTTCGTTGATGGAAGCCGTGGTTCTCCCCCGAAGTGAAGGTCTGGTGCGGACACAATTTCCCGCGGGTACAGAGTGAAAGGATCGGATGAGCTCCGGCATTAAAGGCCAGCTCAGCGGCGGGATTACCTGAACGGACAGCCTCGATCCAGGTGTCGACATTGTATCTCTCCTTCCTCAGGGCTTCGTAGGCGTCCCTCATCTCGGTCTTGTAGCCGTCGAACCACCATCCCGACACCAGCTTCCCGTAGCGTCTTGACCATTCGCCACACACCTCCCCCCAGTTCCTGAGAAAGGTGGGGTTCGGCGCCTGATTCTCACTGCGCCTGAACCCCTTGACCTTACGACCATTAGTCATCGGATCGACCCCGGGGCCGACCGGTTTGCCGTCAATGCTGGGCAAAGTGTCTCCCATGGCCTTGATAACCTTGTAATGGCGCATGGGCGCACGTGCCGTCATGTAGATGATGAGTCTGATATCCCGCTCGGCAAGCTGCTGCCCGATCTCCAGCACGAGATCGCGCTTCGAGGTCCATACCCCGTTTCCAACCCCCAGCAGTTTCTCATACGTGCTGTTGGGCGCACAATATCTGCCCCAGTGCTGCCCGATAACAAAGATGACGTGGCCGGCCCCGGTGCTTTCGATTTCCTGCGCGAATCGTTTCACCTCAAAGGATTCAACGGCGCGGTTATAGGACTGGGGCGAATGATCCTTGAAGGCCTCGTAATGGAACATCAGCCCGTAACCACTCTTCCGCAACCAGCGCTCCTTCACAGGGGCCTCCGCCTGGAGCGCACCTGTCAGCAGGGCAGGCAATAGGGCCACGAACCAATTGAGCCTGATCATGGATTACTCCGGCAGATGCTTCCTTAGAAATTCATCCACGGCCTTGACGGTCGGGAGAAACCATTCCCGCATGTTCCAGAAGGGATGCGGGGCCCCGGGCATCATGACAAATTCATGGGGAATCCCGTGCTTGTCCAGTTTGCCGCAGAACTCGGTGTAACGAACCCCCGGACGGTCCAGTTCGCCATCAATGAAAAGCATCGGAGGTGTCCGTTTGCTCACGTGGGTGAGTGGAGAGGCCTCCCGGTAGATCCCCGTTTTCTGAGCCGGAAGCGCTCCTCCCATGAAGTCGATGACGGCATCTCCTTCCGGTTTTCCGGCGGCCTTTTCAACACGCTCCACGACGTGGGCGGAAAGCAGGTTCATCGGTCCGCACATCACAATGGCTGACTGCACATCCGAGGAGACCTCGAGGTTGTCGCCTTTCCCCTCGAAGCGCTCGATTCCGTTGGTGGCTGCCATGAACCCGGAGAGATGTCCGCCCGCGGACCCTCCCAGGCAGGCGATCCGGTTCGAATCCACCTTGAAGCGCCTGGCATTCCTGCGTGTCCAGCGGATGGCGGCCTTGCAGTCATGCACCGCCGCGGGAAAAGGTTTCTCTCCACTAAGCCGGTATTGCGGGACCACACAGACGTAGCCCCGTTGCGTCAGGGCCTGGGCAAGGCTGGCAAAGATTCCCGGTCGTCCGTTCTGCCAGCCCCCGCCAAAATACAGGACGATGGCAGGGTACGGTCCTTCACCCCTGGCGGGTCGATAAAGATCCAGGGTCAGGCGCCGCTGTTTCCTTTCGTCCACATGGGTAAAGGTCATGTGTGGTTCCCTGAGCACGCCCTCAAGCATGTCAGGCTTTACCCGCGTGCGGTCAGCCTGGGCGGAAGATTTGTCCTGGGCCGGCAGAATTGGCCCCAGAAGGAGAACAGGCAACAGGGCGAGAGGATATTTCATCAGGACAGTCTGAAAGTCTGCAGGCGTGACCGCCCTTCGGAATCGCCTTGAACGGCCTCCAGGGCTTCTAGATCTGCCCTGTCACCAACGCGATCACAAAGGGGACCGGTATCACCCCCTCCGTCTTCAGGAGCTTCTTCCCATTGCCGTAAATCTTCACATATTGCCCCTCCCAGGTGAACAGCTTCTTTCCGTTCCCATAAGTCATCATGTGTTTCCCATCCCATTTATAGAGTTTCTTCCCGTTGCCGTAGGCCATGAGATGGACCCCGTCCCACCGGTAGAGTTTCTTCCCGTTGCTGTAGAGCATGATGTGCTGGCCATCCCACTTGAAGAGTTTCCTTCCGTTGGAGTAGGTCATGAGGTGCCTTCCATCCCATTTGTAGAGCTTCTTCCCGTTGTCGGCCTCCATGATGAACGAATCCGCCCACGAAGTTGCCAGCGAGGCAAAGAACAGGATTGAAGAAGCGATCAGGAAGAGAAACCTTTTCATGGAGATGAACTCATTTGGTGAAACCCTCCTGAAAAGTAACCCGTTTTCCCGGTCTTGACCAGCGATCTAAATCCTCTCCCCTCCAACCGGGAACTCCATGGAAAGGAAAAACCGCAGGCCGGCAGACCTGCGGTTCTCCAGGAATCTCTTATGATTATTATCTCACTCCGCCACCTCTTCACCCGGAGCCTCTGAGGCTTCAAGGGCGGCGATCTCCGCATTCAACTGGGTGGGGTCATAGTAGGCCAGCATCTCCACCACCTTGTCCTTTGACGTCCGGAAATCCATATGGATACGGAACTCGATCGCCTTATCGGTGATTCTCCCCGTCGCCTTCACGACAGCCCAGGCGTTGGTCCAGATCGTCGGTTCGTCGGGTCTGATCTCGCCAAAGGTTTCTCCGCCCCACGCCAGTGCTTCGGAGGAAAAATAGTTGGTATGAACATGGAGCTTCTCCACCGTCATGTCCTTCAGGAGAACCTTGTGAATCCTGTTCAGGCGGACGAGGTAGGCTTCTTTCCCGTTCACCTCCAAGTCGTTCACGAACACCTCCACCTCATCACCATAAAAAGTCTCGGCGAATGCGATGTTCTCCTTCGACACCACTTCCTCGAAATACTTCGCGATATTCTTTGTGATGTCGTCGCGGGTGCGGAGGTCTGATTTTTCACCGCCTGATGCGGTCTCTTCGTCCTTTGAGGCTTCACAGGAGAGAAGGGCCAGGCTTCCAAGCGGAAGAATGGCTCCCATGATAACTGAGCGAATTACTTTTTTCATGATAGGTCTTTTTGGTTGTTCCCCGCCGTGGGCGACGAACTCCAATTATCCCCTGCCAGGGTTATTGGTAAAGACGATAGTCCTTCCCGTGCGGAATCCCGATTTTCCCGTCCATTTCCTCCTCCAATTCACCTGCACTACCCAAGATCGAAGAAGCCGGGAGAAAATATCAGGAAAAATGAAAACGATATCTCCTCCCCCCGGTTGAATACATAACAGGCAGTCAATCGACGGAGTGAGATCCAAGGTCCTGCAAAAAAACAAATCTTAGACCAACGACTTCTGCGATCTCACTCCCTTGAGGAAGCTGCCTCGTTTCTTGTACCGGAACCCGTCAGGACGAGGTGTTTGACGGAGACGATCCCAGCGCCCTGCGGATCGACGCCGCCACCTTCTCCCCCAGCAACCTGTAGGCGGGGCCGGTCCAGTGGAACCGGTCTCCCTTGGCCAGTTCCCGCCTGTTGAGCAGCAGGGCATAAAGATCACTCACCGGGACCCCGGCCTTCTGCATGACCTCCGCTGCCATCCGGTTATGCTCAACGATTATCGGGTTAATCTCGGGTTCCAACCGCGAGGAATCGCCCTTCGCGGTCACCGGTGTGCTGCTGGCCCAGATCAGCTTCGCTCCGGGAACCTTTGCCCTGAGAACATCGACATAGGCCCTTGTAAGCGGTCGAAATGTTCCCTCCTTGATGCGCCCCTCCGTCCACCCATGCAGTCCCATGTTGAAATGCACCACATCGTAGGGCCCGTTCTTCTCCAGGAGATCGGCCAGGAGCCTGTTGGTGTTCTCGGACTGCCAATGGGGATTGACCCACGCATCGACGTAAGCCGTGCGCTGCAGGGATCCCACCACCCTCATGCGATAGCCGCTCAGGATGGAGTCACCGATCAGTAGCACGCGGGGCCTGGTGAGATCGCTGACCCGGGCCTTGTCGAGTCGCCAACCCCGGCCCTCGACCTGGTGCCTTTCCTCCGTTTCGGGGGCCAAGGCCCCCTTCTGGGAATCAGCCCCGACCCGCAGGACGGTCGGGGTGTCAGTGATCTTCAAGCCAGGGATGGTGATCAATCCCCGTTTATCAGCCTTGCCTTCCCCTCTGGCTTCTCCGAACTGCCACTGGAAGGACGCACCGGCGTTGACCCTGAAATTCTGCAGCCGTCGCACGCTCACGTCAGCCCGGGCCTCCCTCGGAATCCTGAACCGCGTCTTGAGGTCCCCGGGGGAAACCAGGAAGAGTGATATTTCCAGCTTCCGGGCGGCGTCCTCCACGGTCTTCCAGCGGAAGAAGGCATTGACCTGGCCGGCCTCCCTGCTCTTGAGATCGTCAGGCCAGGGCAACTTCGAGTTGGTGGAGGCCTTGGTGAAGACCGGGTAGGCCTCGTCCTTCCTCACACTCAACCAGTCGAAGGAATCAATCAGGTCGTTCACCGTCTTGATGCTGGTCGAGTTGTTGGCGTGACCGAAGGGCCCCCAGTAGAAAAAGAGCGCATAGTTCCGCCCTTCCACCGCATCAAGAAAACGATCATGCCCGATAGACCAGCCGTCATTCTGGGCGGAATAGTTGATGCAGATTGGCGGATCCGGCAGGGACAACTCTTCCGGCACGCTCTTGGGGGGGAAGAAGAGCCGCTCGGAGACGTGCTCCACCCCTGCCGGAACATTCGCCTTGATGGCCGCAAAGACGTCCCCATGCCTCATGCCGATCCCGAGGGTGCCACTGCCCCCCATTGAATTTCCGGACAGGTAAACCCGGTTGGGATCGATCTGGTAGCGCTTGACCGCCCACCGCACCGTGTCGATCACCCGCTTCTCGACCGGCACGGTGTCTCCTCCGGAATTCCGTTCGGTCAACCCCTTGTCCCGGCGGTGCATCCCCCCCCACCACCAGTCATTACGATTCTTCCGGCAGTCGAGATAGAGGGCATAGTGATCATCCGGGGAGCGATAGATGTCGTGGTTGCCAACCGTCTTCGTACAGTTGACGCAGGAGAAAACATCATGCCCTGCGGAGTGCAGCACGACATAGAGAGGCGCGTTTGCCCGACTGGTCTTCGGATGCATCACCACGAAGGCATCTTCCTGGGCCACCGCGTAGCCCCACTCCGGGTTGACCCCATGCCGGAAGGTCTCCGTCTTCCGTGCATTGAAGATCTTGCTGCTGGAGGGCTCCCCCGGAGGCCACCCGGCGGCCTCCACCAGGGGCGACACGAGAAACAGGAGAACAAGAGTGCGCAACTTGTGCATGCCGCAGGTTTCACTGATCCAGGGAACGGAGCAATCCCCGAAAACCGTTTGGGAACCACGAAAGAACTTCTCCGGATCTTCCCTCCAGGCCGGATCCGGGAAATCATTTCGTAATTGCGAACGGCCCATTGAATCTGCATTCTCGCGACCTCCAGGAGGGGTGGCAGAGCGGTCGAATGCACCGGTCTTGAAGATTCAAACGGAGCGTTTTCGCTCTGTTGCGGGGCGTTCCTGGACCACTGTTTTTGTGAGCTCAAGTGCACTAATAACCTGATGCCTCGCGATCCCAAGCACCTCTTCCCCGGCACCCTGCTTTGGCTCTCGGTGGTCACTCTGGCTGGGGCAACCCTCCTCTCCCTTCTCGGCCGCCTTCACTGGTTCTTCGAGCTCTTCACTCACTTCCCCCTCCAGATTGCGAGCGGACTCATCATCGTGATTCTCGCCACCCTGCTCTTTCGTCGCTGGATTCCTGCTGCGATCGGACTCCTCTGCCTCCTCCCGCATCTCACCGCCCTTTCGCATTACTATCCATCCCGCGAGTTCTCGACGGAGCCTTCAGATTTCCGGGTTTTGTCATTCAATGTCCTCACTTCGAATCAGTCCCATGACGCGGTCCTCTCCTATCTCTCGGAATGCGACGCGGACTTCATCTTCTTGATGGAGATCAATCCAGACTGGGTCGAGGCGCTCTCCCCTCTTGATTCCGATTACCCTTACTTCGTCAAATTTCCCCGCCCTGACAACTTTGGGATGACTCTTTACAGTCGCCATCCCTTCGTCTCGCACGAGATACGGTTCATCGAGGGTGTCCAAGTCCCCCTGGTCCACGCGGTGATTGATCTCGGCGGCCACGAATTGGAGGTCATCGGCTGCCACCCGGTTCCGCCCATGGGAGCCCGCCAAGCCTCCGCTCGAAACGACTACCTCGCGGGCCTTACCGAGATTACCACAACCAGCACTCTTCCTGCCGTCATCCTCGGCGACTTCAATGCCACGGTGTGGTCGCCCCATCTGCGAGAATTCATCAAGACCACCTCGCTCATGGACAGCGGTCGCAAGCGTGGGTTTCAACCGACGTGGAGATGGTTCAATCCCTTTTTCTCCATCCCCATCGATCACGTCTTTCACAACGCTGCCCTGAGCTGCACCAACCGGCAGATCGGACCGGCACTGGGCTCGGATCACCGGCCCGTGATCACGGAATTCGCGCTGACCCCGTAAAATTCTCCATGGAGAACGGCAGTGGTCATCGGGACGCCATTGCGCCGTGCAGGAGTAGACAAATCACGTGACCATCGGGTTCCAGGCCGCCTGCAGATCGCCCCAGAACCGCCCCATGACTTCGTCTGGCGTATGCTCACGCACGCATTCCAACCCAGCCTCTATGCCGGTTCACGTCTGTCACCGGGGCATAACCGCTCCATTTGGGATAGGCTTCCAAAGGGGGTGTTGCGGCGAGGAGGATAAGTCCCCATCACAGGGCGACTCGCAACCCGGAGCGCTTCATGCGGTCAGGGCGGACCCGATTGAGCTTGGTCACGCCGTGGCCAGCGAGCATGACGACGGGCGGACGCAAGTCCGTCCATCGATTCAAATTGACAGCGGAATGCGCAAAAATAAAGTTTCCACATGGTTTTGGAGCCATCTGGACCGTCATCCAGTTCCGATTCGCTGGCTGCCCCGCAGGCACGCGCCCCGGTGATCAGGAAGGCTCTTTTCATCTACGGCCCGACAGGTTTGTTCATGCGGGATGATCGCTGCCAGGCGCCCGTTGAAGGCATGACCGCTCAGCCGAATCGCGCGCCCCTGGATCTGGCCTACATGGCCGCCATGCTGGAGCGCATGAAGATCACCTGCAGGATCACCGACTATGCCGCTGAGAAACTGGCATGGCAGGATTTCGAGGATGACCTGAAGGAGTTCCAGCCGGATCTCCTGGTTCTCAGTGTGACGACGCCGACATTGCTGCGTGATCTGGCTGCCTGTGAATTGGCGAAAAGGAATTGTCCAGACATCATCACGGTGGCCAAGGGGGCCCATTTCACTCCCAAGGATGAAGAGGCCATGTTGGCCCATCACGATTTGGATCTGGCCATTCGCGGAGAATCGGAACACGCCGTCGCCGAAATTGCCGAGGGCCGCGACTACAAGGACATTCTTGGTCTCACCTATCGCAGGGATGGCAAGCTTCACCAGAACCCCAAGCGCCCTTATATCGAGGTCGATGATCTGGACAGCTTGCCCTTTCCGGCGAGGCATCTGATCAACAATGACCTGTATCTCACCCCGGACACAGGGGAACCCATCACCATGATCAACATGGGGCGGGGCTGCCCGCATAAGTGCATTTATTGTGCCGTCACGGTG
>MPMF02152289.1_pt1 | contig 48746 bp, 41 predicted proteins | sample 1617271 | NCBI WGS metagenome assembly MPMF02 (sample SAMN05944812, study PRJNA350692) | marine metagenome | biome: marine; feature: ODZ; material: water; isolation source: 120 m water sample prefiltered with 30 um filter, filtered on to 0.2 um... | place: Pacific Ocean | collected 2012-04-09... | reverse complement strand
GGCATGACATCGTTTTCAGAACCCGACCACCAGTTACCGATAAATCGATCCATCGGATAGTTGATCGCCGCAGCTTCCTTCATCGCGGTGGAATTCATGATGCCCCAACCTGACATAAACACATAGTCAGGCTTCTTCTTGCGGATCTGAAGCCAGGTGGCTTTTTGCTCCTGACCCGGGTGATCAACCGCCAACAGCATCAAATCAAATCCGAATTTTTCCGACAACACCTGAAGGGTCGGGTTGGCTTCCTTGCCATATGCCGAGTTATGGAAGACGTGGGCGATTCTCTTGCCCTTCAACTGATCCATGCCTCCCATTTCTTCCCCGATGTACCGGATCACTGCCGTGGCCTGTGACCAGTAAGTAGTCGGGAAGTTGAATACCCAGGGGAAAACGGAACCGACGGCTGCAGACGTACGCCCATAACCCATAGTAAAGAGCGGAATCTCATCATTCATGGTCTTGGGGATGAGCTGGTAGGTCACACCAGTCGAGTTCGGGATGATGACCTGAGGCCGTTTGCCTTTCAATTTTTCATAGCATTCCACGGCTATCTTGGTGTTGTAACCCATTTCGCACTCTTCGTACACGATTGGCACGCCACCAACACCTCCGTCGCGCTCGTTCAGCATAGTGAGATAATCTTTGAACCCATTACCGAACGGTACGCCGTTCGGTGCATAGGGACCCGTCCGATACGAAAGACCCGCCATATAGATGTGATCATCTGCCGCAGACGCGGTAGTCACGACAAACGGACTCATGACGAGTGTTGCCAAGAGCCCACTAACCATTAGATTTTTCATACGCATTTGAAACCTCCATCAAGTTTAGTTACTAATAACTTCAACTACTTCCTATCACTGACACCTCTACCACTCCACTTCTATTATCACTTCATACTCCAACTTCAACAAAATCTTCGGCCTTAGTGTGGAAACGGCCACAGTCGCAGCTTTTCTTTCGCAATCTGCCAAAGCCGCGCTATGCCATGAGGCTCGACAATCAAGAAGAAAATGATCAGTCCGCCAAAGAATATAAATTCAAAATGCTTGGCGGTCACGGCCTCAAACCCCAACCCATAGACCATCACGTTCGTCAACACTATGGGCATCAAAACGATAAATGCGGCACCGATAAACGACCCTAACATACTACCGAGTCCGCCAATAATAATCATAAACAAAATCTGAAATGATTGATTAATATCAAATGCTTCAGCGGTTTCAACGCTGCCCAGCCATAAAGCCAGCGCCAACGCACCCGCGATGCCCACATAAAACGAACTGACCGAGAACGCGAGCAGTTTGGTTTGGAACGGCCGAAAGCCGATTAGTTCTGCGGCAATATCCATATCCCGAATAGCCATCCAGGCTCGACCGACTGGGCCGCGGACTATGTTGGTCGCCGCAAGCGCCAATATGACGACCGTCGCAAGGCAAAACAGATAGCGATGGTGTGGCTCTGCCGCAGCACCAGTAATCAATACGCCAAAAACTTCTCTGGGTGGCATCGTGAGTGTGCCTGAAGGTGTGTAGTTCTGAAACCAAGCGATCTTGTTGAATAGCCAGTTGAGGAAAAACTGTGCCGCAAGCGTTGCCACTGCCAGATAGAATCCTTTGATTCGTAAAGACGGCACACCGAAAATCAAGCCTACACCAGCTGTGACCACACCAGAAAGCAGTAGCACCACAATCAGGTTCATTCCCGGGAAAGCAGTCGAGAACTTATAACAGGCGACAGCACCCACTGCCATAAATCCTCCAGTGCCTAGGGACAGCTGACCACAATAACCCGTGAGCAGATTCAGACCAATTGCCGCGATCGAATAAATCAACACTGGCACCAAGATTGCCTGGAACAAATATTCACTGCCAAGAAATGGCACTACTACTGCCAGAAACGCCACAAAAGCAATGACAACCCAGCGATCCTGGGCAATCGGAAACACGGCCGAATCTGATTGGTATGTCGGTTTGAACTGCCCTGTTTCCCGATAAATCATAGCCTAGACCCGTTCAATGATCTTCTCGCCAAATAGCCCCTGCGGTCTGAAGAGCAGGAATACCAGTGCAAGCACATAAGCGAACCAGTTTTCGATGGCACCATTGACGAGCGGCCCCCAATACACTTCAGCCACCTTCTCACCCACGCCGATAATCAGACCGCCGACGATTGCCCCGGGGACTGAGGTGAAACCACCCAGGATCAATACCGGTAACGCGCGCAAAGCAATCAGAGACAGACTGAACTGCACACCGGATTTCGATCCCCACATGATTCCCGCAACCAAGGCAACAATACCGGCAACCGACCAGACGATGACCCAAATTGTTTTTAAGGGAATACCCACTGACAGGGCCGCCTGGTGATCATCTGCGACTGCCCGCAGTGCGCGGCCGGTTCTTGTTTTCTGGAAAAACACAGCCAGGCCAATGACCAGCACGCCAGCAATTGCTGCAGCCCACAAATCAAACACCTGGATCATCATATCGAGAAAAAAGAAACTTCCTGTCGGTATACCGACATCCAGCACCTTGACGTCACTGCCCCACATCAGATCACCGAACCCTTCCAAAACAAAAGCAATACCAATGGTCGACATGAACATAATGATGTGATCCTGATTAACCATAGGTCGAAGGACAACCCGCTCGACGACGAAAGCCAGACCCACCATGACGACTCCCGTTAAGACGATTGCAACGAACGCCGGCATTCCAGGAAGAGCTTTGTCCAATGCAAAAGGTACCGTGCCCGTCATCAGTCCCACAAGCGTCATCGCGGCAAACAGCGCAAACACACCTTGTGCAAAATTGAATACAGAAGACGCTTTAAAAATCAGAACAAAACCAAGTGCCACGAGCGAATACATGACTCCGGTCATTAATCCACCGATGACCACCTCAAAAAAGAAAGCAGGTGAGTCAGCCATATCAAGAAACGGCGCAACAAAGACTGCGGTTAAGACGTCCATTTCAACTCATTGACAAATGATTGGTGTTTGCGAGCCATATCGATATTTGGTTTGGTCACTCATGTGCCACCCCTAAATAAGCATCGATAACTGTTTGGTTGCTTTTGATTTCATCCGGGGTGCCTTCAGCAATTTTCTTTCCATAATCGAGCACCACAACCCGATCGGAGATATCCATGACCACACCCATGTCATGCTCTATGAGCGTTATCGTGGTCCCGAATTCGTCGTTTACATCCAGCACAAACCGACACATATCCTGTTTTTCCTCAAGGTTCATGCCAGCCATGGGCTCGTCCAGCAAGAGCAGGTCCGGCTCTGCTGCGAGCGCCCGGCCCAGTTCAACTCGTTTCTGAAGGCCATACGGCAGACGACCAACCGGTGTTTTCCTGATCGACTGGATCTCCAGAAAGTCGATGACGCGTTCGGCATGCGCGCGATGCGCAATTTCTTCTTTCTGTGTCGGACCGTAGTAGATGGCTGACGAGATGATGTTGGTCGCCCAACCACTCATCTTGAGATTACGACCCGTCATAATGTTGTCCAGGGTGCTCATACCCTTAAACAGGGCCACATTCTGAAAGGTTCGTGCAATACCTTGAGCCGCGGCCACATGGGGTCGCATACGCCTCCGGGTCTCGCCCTTAAACGTGATTGAACCCGTATCCGGGTGGTAAAACCCGTTGATCACGTTGAGCATGGTCGTTTTGCCGGCACCGTTAGGTCCAATAATGGCCAAGATCTCCCGCTCTTTGACATCGAAGCTGACACCTGTCAGTGCCTTCACAGCACCAAAGGTCACGGTGACCTCATCGACTTTCAGGACAACATCACCGATCGTGCGTGTTTCCATCACTGCGGCCATCAGGCTGGCGTCCCGGCAATTGGCATGTCGCAGATTTTTATGTCCGCTTCAATCGAGCCTTTTCGGCCATCTTCAAACGTAACTTCGGTTTCGACATGCACGTTGTCTTGATTTGAATACAATGCATCGACCAGCGTTGAATATTTCTCCGCCACGAACTTTCGGCGGACCTTTCGAGTTCGGGTCAACTCACCATCATCTGGATCGAGTTCTTTGTGGAGCACGACAAAACGTTGTATCTGGGAAGTCTTGAATTGATCTTCGTTAGCCAGTTCCTGATTAACCGAGGCAACACAATCCTGAATCAAACTAGACACCTGATCATTTGCGGCGAGTTCGTGGTAACTCGCGTACGTCACATCGTTCTTCTCTGCCCAGTTGCTGATGGCCTCAAGGTCAATATTGATAAATGCAGACACAAAGTCTTGCTGGTCACCGAAGGTCACGGCTTCTTTTATCTGAGGGAAAAACTTGAGCTTGTTCTCCAGGTATTTGGGTGCGTACATGGAACCATTATTGAGTTTACCCACATCAACTGCCCGGTCGATAATTCTCAGATACCCTTCCTTGTCGAAGTAACCAGCATCACCGGTATGTACCCAGCCATCGGCCGTCTTGGCCTCTTCAGTTGCTTCGGGGTTCTTGTAGTACTCCAGGAAAACACCCGGACTACGATACAAGACTTCCCCACCGTCACTGATTTCAATCTCAACATCGGGTGCTGGTACACCAACCGAATCTGAACGCACCTCACCATCAGGCTGGATCGTCACGAGCACTGAAGCTTCAGTTTGGCCATACAACTGCTTGAGATTAATGCCGAGTGACCGATAGAAATCAAACAACTCCGGGCTGATAGACTCCCCGGCGGTATAAGCCATACGGATGCGGGTAAATCCTAAGGTATCCTTCAGTGGACCATATACCAGCAATCGGCCCAGCGTGTAGAGCAGTCTATCGCCTACCGATACGCTTTCACCATCCAGAATTCGTGTACCTATACGTTTAGCCACAGCCATAAAGTAGTGAAACATTCTGCGCTTCAGGGCACCGGCATCCTCCATCCTAATCATGACGGTGGTAAGCAAGTTTTCAAATATACGCGGTGGTGCAAAGAAATAGCTCGGGCCGATCTCGCGCATGTCGGTGAGGACGGTTTCAGTACTTTCCGGACAATTGACACAAAAACCAGCAATGTATGACTCGCTGTAGGAGAAAAGGTTATCTCCAACCCAAGCCATCGGCAGATAGGCCAATACGTCTCCGTCTGATGTGAGCTTATCCCACTCTGCTGCGTTGGTCGCCGTCTTGATCAGACTCTCATAACTCAGAACAACGCCTTTGGGATTTCCTGTTGTACCCGAGGTATAAAGAATGCAGGCAATATCGCTGCTCTTGCCTTTGTCTATTTCATCCGTAAAGAACGCGGCGTTTGTGGCGTCTAGATCGCGACCACTTTGTTGTAAGGTTTCAAAATCAATCAGAAAATCCTGCGAATAGTCACGCATGCCTCGCGGATCACAGTAAACAATGAACTCAAGTTTCGGACATCGATCTTTGATTTCAAGCAGCTTGTCGACCTGTTCCTGGTTTTCTGCAACCGCAAAACGGACTTCAGCGTGTTCAACCACAAACTGTAATTCATCAGCCACGGAATCCTGATACATGGGTACGGGAATGGCACCCAAGCACTGGGCCGCGCTCATTGACCAGTAAAGCCGTGGCCGGTTGTCACCAATCAGTGCGAGCTTGTCACCTCGCTTGATACCCGTTGCCGCCAAGCCGCATGCAAGTGCCCGCACTTCCTCACTGACCTCACGCCACGTCCAGGTCTGCCAAATACCGAGGTATTTTTCGCGTATAGCCGGCTTTTCACCGTTACGCTGGGCCTGCTCAAGCAGGCAACGTGGAAACGTCTCGCCAGTTGAATAGGCAGCGTTAGCCATCATATTCAGTTACGGTTTTCATTAATGGAAGGCTCTAAACAGCATGCGGCGACTGGTTCAGTCACAGTCGAAGGCTTGATCTCCTCTGGTGAATCTAGTTTTCTTTTCGAAAGAGTCTACGGATACAGATTACGCGAGACTTAATTCAGTACCCATACAACTATATATAAACACTGACCCACAGATTTTGCAACGCAGCCAGCGTTAACCCATTGTAGGAACTTGTCCGAGGCCCCTTTGATCTTATTTGGAATACCGAGTCGAGCACCTAATATATTTCGAATCTCAAGTTTTCACACCTCAAAAGCGCCCAATCAGCTTCCATTGGCTGTGATCGGGCTCCCTAGAATGGGATGTCGTCATCAAAATCCGAGTCATTGGCGCTGGATGCAGCGGCACGCGGCGACGCACCACCGAAATCCTCCGCCGGAGCGTCCTGCAGACTACCGCCACCGCGCGCACCGAGCATTTGCATATCGCGTGCGACAATCTCAGTGGTATACCGGTCCTGACCGCTCTCCTTGTCTTGCCATTTTTGAGTTCGTATGCTTCCTTCGATGTAAACCTGTGAGCCTTTCTTGAGGTACTCCCCAGCAATTTCTGCCAAGCGGTTGAAAAAAACCACCCGATGCCATTCGGTCCTTTCTTGTCGTTCACCCGATTGCTTGTCCTTCCAACTCTCGGACGTCGCGACCGTCACATTCGCCACCGCGCTGCCGTTGGCAGTGTACCGCACCTCCGGGTCACGCCCCAGATTTCCCACGATAATTGCCTTATTGACGCCTCTGGCCATAGTACTCTCCGACTGTCGTGTTGCCTGTTACCTGACGGCTTTGTTCATCACCTATCTGACTGCCGGTCGGGTGATTAAACGACCGAGATCGAAACCGAGTATAACGCCGTTTCGCGGAGAAAATAGTGTGATATTGCACAGAAACTCACGCGTTGAAATGGCCCTGACATTACCGTCCCGCGTCTTCTACCCTGATCGGCCCCGGAGGCAACAGGTCGGGCATTCTGGACGTCAGGCGTATAAGCCCGTATTTTCTAGCCGGTGCGACCCTGACCCCCGCCAGGGTAGGACTGCCGATGACGATGATTGACGATCGACCCATACCGAGCTTCCCATGAGCGATAAAACGGAGCACAAACTGGACGGCGTTGCCGCAATCGATTCGATGAGTGAACCATTAGCAGGATATCTCCCATGAGCGATACGGAACTGTGTTACTTACCGGCGACGGAAGCCCTTCGGCGTTTTCAGTCAAAAACGCTGTCACCGGTCGAACTGCTCGAGGCCGTCATTGGCAGAGTGGAAGAGATCGAACCGACCGTCAATGCCTTCACCTACCGGTACTTCGACGAGGCCATGGAACGGGCGAGGAAGGCCGAGGCCAAGTATGCGACCGGTAAACGTACCGGGGCACTGGAAGGTTTGCCGATCGGTATCAAGGACGAGAGTTTTATCAAGGGCAAACCGACTTCCAACGGTTCCTTGATCAACAAGGACTTCATTGCCGATACCACCTCGGTGAACAACCAGCGAATCATCCGGGCCGGCGGCCTGATTCACGCCCGAACAGCAACACCGGAGTTCTCCTGTGCCGGCTATACCCATTCCAGGCTCTGGGGCGTTACCCGCAATCCATGGAACAGTGAATTTACGCCGGGCGGTTCGTCCGGAGGATCAGCTGCCTCCCTCGCTGCCGGCACCAGTTCGATTGCGACAGGATCAGACATTGGCGGTTCGATCAGAATTCCGGCAGCGACCTGCGGGTTAGTGGGCTACAAACCTCCTTACGGGCGCAACAGTGATGACTCTCCTTTCAATCTTGATTTCTACTGCCAAACTGGACCACTCGCGCGCAGCGTGTCGGATGCGATCCTGCTCCAGAACGTGATGTGTGGGCCGCATCCCAAGGACATCTCGACGCTGCGCCCGAAACTCAAGCTTCCACACCAATACGGGTCAATCAGAAACTGGAAAATCGCCTTCTCAATGGATCTCGGTTTCTTTGAAGTCGACCCTGAAGTCCAGAAAAACACACTCGCAGCCCTCGATGTCTTCCGCAGTCAGGGCGCAACCATCGATGAAGTGGAACTTGGCTGGACCCACGAGGCGCTCGATGCGGGTCTTGCCTACCTCGAACATCTTTTCGGCGCATCACTATCGGTGCATCTTGAGACCCACAGTAATCAGATGACCTCCTATGTCCGTGCTTTTGCCGAGCAAAGCCGTCGTTCCAAAGCGAGTGATTTCCTACACAGTCTCGAAGTCGCAAACACAATGTACGCAACACTGGGACCGTTGCTCGAGAAATATAACGTGCTGGTCTGCCCGACCACTGCTTTGCCCGCGGTGGCGGCTGATTTTGACTACTCGAGAGATTCGATCACCATCAACGGCAAGATCGTGAATCCAATGCTTGGCTGGGTGATGACGACACCATTTAATACCATGAGCCGCTGCCCGGTACTGACACTGCCGAGCGGCAGAGCAGCCAATGGGGTACCGACGAGTCTACAGGTGATCGGCAGGACCTACTGTGACAAGGACGTGTTCCGGGCCGGCATGGCTTTCGAGCAGGCTGCGGGCCGATGGTTTGAAAATGACTCACAACGACCGACACTGTAGTGCTTGCCCGCCGGAGGCTTATCACTCAACAGCGATAATACCGTCAAGTCTTTTGAGTGTTTCGCGGTCGATAATCTGCGGGTCGACCTTCAAATACGCCACACCACGCTCCGGCATGACCGTGATCTCTTGGACACCAGCCACCTGACGCAGGCGGTCGCCAAGACCGGCAAGATCGCCCGGATCGGCACGTTCCAGTCGAACAGTGAGGCTCTCCGGAAGTGCAGGTGCCGGGCCGGTCAGTGCCAACACCAGCCACAGCACTACGGAAACAGCAGCGAAAATGAAAACGCCCTCAGCCCCCCACATGCTGTAAGTGAGCCCGCCCAAAACGCCACCAAAAAACACCCCGGTAAACTGGAACGTGTTGTAGATGCCAAGAGCGCTGCCCTTCCGGGTAGCCGGTGCCAGTCGGGACGTGAGCGACGGCAGCATGGCCTCGAGCAGATTGAAGCCCGTGAAAAACAACCACAGGCCGCCGATAAGAAGGACCACTTCATCTGATCCAACTGCAAGCACTAACAAAGCACCGAGCAGGATGCCGATCGCGACCCGGAAAACCCTCATGGTGTTTCTGCGCTTCATACTCAGCAGCAGCAACGGCACCATCGCAAGCACTGACAGAAGCAGGACCGGGATATAGATCTGCCAATGTCGCCCCGGACTCAAGCCTACGCTGTCCCGCAGTGCAAACGGTACCGCCACAAACAAAGCGGTCAGAACCATATGCATTACAAAAATGCCCACATCCAGTCGTACCAGTTGCGGGTCCAGGAGAACCGCCTGCAGTTGCCCACGGACAGGTTGCTGATCGGGGCCGTTAGCCAGAACCCGTGCTGCGGGTATCAGCCACCAGACCACGGGCAGAGCAGCAACCGCTAAAAAGCCACTGACCCAGAATAGGCCTTGTAGCCCCACCGACTCAGCCAACAGCGGGCCCAATATCAGTGCTGCCAGAAACGAGGCACCGATGCTCATGCCAGCCAGAGCCATGGCCTTGGTCCGCTGCTCTTCGCGGGTCAGATCGGCCAGAAGTGCCAGTGCCACAGCGGAGATTGCGCCCGCACCCTGCAGTGCCCGACCAAAAATGACACTTTCGATGGTGGTCGCCTGCGCGGCGACCACACTGCCCAGGGCGAACAGCAATAACCCCGCTGTCAGCAATGGCTTGCGCCCGAAACGGTCCGACAGAATACCGAAAGGAACCTGAAGCAGGGCCTGGGTCACCCCGTAGGCACCAAGTGCGATGCCCACCAGCATCGCGTTCGCCCCCTCCAATCGATCAGCATAGAGAGCAAACACTGGTAGGATCAGGAACAGGCCCAGCATCCTCAGGCCCAATACAGAAGATAGCGCGGCGAGTGAACGTCTCTCAAGCGCGTTCAACGGAACGTTTTTCACTCGCTTCAGGCTTCCGGTTCTTCAGGTTTGACAGGACAGGCGTCGTTCAACCAGGGTACAGCCCGGGTAGCCGGCCTCAATCCAGATGGCACACGGGTTCCACAGCGGGTTTCAGGGACTAAAGATGCCAGGAAACCCGAAGCAGTTGAAAAAAGGTTTTGAAAGCCCGATCCAACGAGACGTAATATTAACAGTTTGACCTGACGCCGGCCTTAATGATGCGGGAAATACAAATCCGGGGCGCCCGGACACACAATCTGAAAAATGTTGATCTGGATCTGCCCAGGGACCGGCTGATTGTCATCACAGGTCTTTCCGGCTCAGGGAAATCCTCTCTCGCCTTCGATACGATCTACGCTGAAGGACAACGACGCTACGTCGAATCACTGTCGGCCTACGCCAGGCAATTTCTGTCGCTGATGGAGAAGCCAGACGTCGATCTCATTGAGGGTCTGTCGCCGGCCATCAGCATTGAACAGAAATCCTCTTCCCACAACCCACGCTCGACCGTTGGCACTGTCACCGAGATCTACGATTATCTTCGATTGCTCTATGCACGGGTCGGTGAACCGTGCTGCCCCGAACACGGCAGCGCACTCAACGCGAGCACAGTCAGTGAAATGGTGGATCGAGTCATGGCCCTGCCAGAGGGCACCCGCCTGCTGTTGCTGGCCCCAGTTGTTCAAGAGCGCAAGGGCGAATACCAGCAACTGCTGGGCGGGCTCCAGAGCCAGGGATATGTACGAGTCAGGGTGGACGGTACCGTCTTCGAACTCGACGAGATCCCTACAATTGACAAAAAACGCAAGCACACCATAGAAGTAGTCGTCGACCGAGTGGTCATTGGGCCTGACTCGGCACAGCGTCTTGCCGAGTCATTCGAAACTGCTCTGGCACTGGCAGATGGTCTGGCGGTAATCGAAGTACTCCCAGGTGACGGACAAACATCGGGCGAAGAACTGGTGTTCTCAGCCCGCTTCGCCTGCCCGGATTGTGGATACAGCTTGAGCGAACTGGAGCCACGGCTGTTTTCCTTCAACAACCCCGCCGGTGCGTGCCCTGAATGTGACGGGCTCGGGGTCAGACAGTTTTTCGATCCTGAACGGGTCGTGCACGACCGGTCGCTGACACTCTCCAGTGGTGCCGTTGCCGGCTGGGATCGTCGCAACGCTTTTTATTTCAATCTGATCAGTTGCCTCGCAGACCACTATGGTTTTGACACCGAGACCGCGTTCTCGAAACTGCCAAAGAAGATCCGCCAGATCGTCTTATATGGCAGCGGCAGTGAAAAGATTCTCTTCACCTATCTCCGCTCCCGGGGCCGACGGCCCCGCCGGAGGAGACACACCTTCGAAGGCGTCATTCCCAACATGGAACGCCGCTTTCGGGACTCGGAGTCGAACATCATCCGAGAAGAACTCGGCCGCTACATCAATACCCAGTACTGTGAGAACTGTAACGGCAGCCGCCTGCGCGAAAGTGCGCGGCATGTTTTTATCGACCAGCGTGCGATCCACGAAGTCACAGCCTTGCCGGTGGAGCAGTCGCTCGAGTTGTTTACTCAGCTTGATCTTCCCGGCCGTCAGGGAGACATAGCCGGCCGGATCGTACGAGAGATCTCCGAAAGGCTGCGTTTTCTGTACAACGTCGGCCTGGAATACCTGACACTTGACCGCACTGCCGAGACCCTGTCCGGCGGGGAAGCCCAGCGTATCCGACTCGCCTCACAGATCGGATCCGGACTGGTAGGAGTGACCTATATCCTGGATGAACCCTCGATCGGTCTGCACCAGCGTGACAACAAACGTCTTCTTGAAACACTTTTTCGCCTCCGCGATCTCGGCAACACGATCATTGTTGTAGAACATGACGAGGAAGCCATCCTCAGTGCTGATCATGTCGTCGACCTGGGCCCCGGAGCGGGCGTTCACGGAGGTGAAATTGTTTTTCAAGGAAATCCTGGCGAGATCATCAACAGCCCGCTGTCACTTACCGGTCGCTACCTCTCGAGGGATCTGGAGATCGATGTGCCTGCGTCACGCAGGCCGACTGATCCGGCAAGAATACTCCGGATCCTGGGGGCCACCGGCAATAACCTGCAAGCCATTGACGTCGCTATACCAGTCGGCTTGTTGACCTGCGTCACCGGTGTCTCCGGCTCCGGAAAATCGACCTTGATCAACAACACCCTTTATCCCGCAATCGCCCGCAAACTGCACCAGGGCAGACGTCAGGCCGCTGCCCATCAAAGCATCGAAGGACTCGAGCATTTCGACAAGATCATCGACATAGACCAGAGCCCGATCGGACGGACTCCTCGTTCCAACCCAGCCACTTATACGGGTCTGTTCACGCCAATCAGGGATCTTTTCTCAGCGGTACCAGAATCCCGGGCAAGAGGTTACAAACCAGGGCGGTTCTCATTCAATGTACGCGGTGGTCGGTGCGAGGCCTGCCAGGGTGATGGGTTGATCAAGGTGGAGATGCATTTCCTGCCGGACATCTATGTGTCCTGTGACCTGTGTAAGGGTGCGCGGTACAACCGCGAGACCCTGGACATTCGGTACAAGGGCAAGACGATCAGTGAGGTACTCGCCATGACGGTCGCGGAGGCCGGTGACTTCTTCAGTGCTGTGCCAGTCATCAAGCGCAAACTGGACACGCTGGAGGATGTCGGTCTTGGTTATATCGGCCTCGGTCAAAGCGCCACCACATTGTCCGGCGGTGAGGCACAGCGAATCAAGCTTGCACGAGAGCTTTCCAAACGGGATACCGGACGGACCCTTTACTTGCTCGACGAACCGACTACCGGCCTGCACTTTCACGACATTCGTCAGTTACTCCAAGTCCTACACCGTCTGCGCGACAGCGGCAACACGGTCATCGTTATTGAACACAATCTGGACGTGATCAAGACCGCTGATTGGATCGTCGACCTGGGGCCGGAAGGTGGCCACCGAGGCGGCAAACTGGTCGCCTGCGGAACGCCCGAGAGCGTCGCTGCGGTGAAAGACTCCTACACCGGCCAGGTTCTGGGGTCGGCTTTGAAGCAGCACAGTACCCAGCCAACACGAAAGACCGCTTAAGAAGTGACATTATTTCTGCCCGCAACACGGACTCCAATCCTTCATCCACTGACGGTGACTCCAGGGAAGGCTAACGTAATTCCCCGACCCGGAAATCAGACAACCGGACGAACCCCTTTGTGCCGGAACGCAGGCGGGATAGGACCTGAGTCCCGCTCTGCTCCAACGGGTGTTGAGTGGGAAAATGCAGCACTGTGATATGATGCAAATAATTGAAGAGATTGACCTTTCCTTCTTCAAGATGCAGCAGCGCCAGCTCTCATCGCGCCTCAACAACCGCCCGTTACGGGTTCGGCAAACCAGTGTCCCGAGCGTACTCGATGGCTAACAGTGATCTGCACAACGACGTCGATCCCGCTGAGACCCAGGAGTGGCGTGACGCTTTGTCTTCGGTCCTTGAACGCGAAGGTGAGACCCGGGCACATTACCTGCTCGAAGAGTTGATCGATCTGGTACGCCGCTCGGGGGTTTACATCCCTTACCGGCCAACCACCGCTTACCTCAATACCATCCGGGCGGTACACGAGAAGCGCAGTCCGGGTGATGCAGCGATCGAGTGGCGCATCCGCTCCCTGATTCGCTGGAACGCTTTGGCCATGGTCGTCAATGCCAACCGCGAAAGTAGCGAGCTCGGTGGCCATATCGCCAGCTTCGCCTCTTCAGCCACCCTCTACGACGTTGGCTTCAATCATTTCTGGCGGGCCCCCAGCGCAGACCATAGTGGGGACATGATCTTCTTTCAGGGCCACTCCGCCCCGGGAATCTATGCCAGAGCGTTTCTCGAGGGACGTATCAGCGAGCCCCAGATGAAGGCCTTTCGGCAGGAAGTACACGGAGACGGTCTGTCATCATACCCACATCCGTGGTTGATGCCGGATTTCTGGCAGTTCCCCACGGTCTCCATGGGGCTCGGGCCGATCCAGGCGATCTACCAGGCACGCTTCATGCGCTATCTCCAGCACCGCGAAATGATTCCGACTGAAGAGCGCAAGGTCTGGGCCTTTATCGGTGACGGGGAGATGGATGAACCTGAGTCCCTGGGCGCCATTGGGCTGGCCGGCCGAGACCGGCTGGACAATCTGGTGTTTGTCGTTAACTGCAATCTGCAGCGCCTGGATGGCCCGGTCCGGGGCAACGGCAAGATCATCCAGGAACTGGAGGGTGAATTCCGTGGCGCCGGCTGGAACGTTATCAAACTGATTTGGGGTTCCTACTGGGACCCGCTACTGATGCGCGACACCAAGGGTCTGCTGAAGCAACGAATGGAAGAAGCGGTCGATGGTGAGTACCAGGCATTCAAATCAAAGGACGGCGCCTTTGTCCGGGAACGCTTCTTCGGCAAGTACCCCGAGCTCGCCGAAATGGTCGCAAACATGACCGACGAAGATATCTGGCGGCTGAACCGTGGAGGCCATGACCCACATAAGGTTTATGCAGCTTATGCTGCTGCGGTGGCACACACCGGCCAGCCCACGGTGATTCTGGCGAAGACCGTCAAGGGTTATGGAATGGGCGAATCGGGCGAGGGCCAGAACATCACTCACCAGCAGAAAAAAATGGCCGGCGATTCTCTGATTGCGTTTCGCGACCGTTTCAGGATCCCACTGTCGGATGAGCAGGTCGTCCAGGCGCCTTTCTATCACCCTGGAGAGAACAGCCCGGAGATCAAATACCTAAAAGAACGACGCGAGGCCCTGGGTGGATACCTCCCAGTGCGACGGGATCAGGCCGAACCGCTGGAGATTCCTCCTTTATCCAGTTTCCAGTCACAGCTGGACGGCACTGGGGATCGACAGGTCTCAACGACCATGGCGTTCGTTCGCATTCTCAGCACGCTGGTGCGTGACAAGCAGATCGGCTCCCGGGTGGTACCCATCGTACCGGATGAATGCCGCACCTTCGGAATGGAAGGCATGTTTCGACAACTCGGTATCTATTCCGCAAAAGGACAGCTGTACGAACCGGAGGATTCGGATCAGTTGATGTATTACCGCGAAGACAAAAAGGGGCAGGTCCTTCAGGAAGGGATCACTGAAGCAGGAGCGATGTCGTCCTGGATCGCGGCAGCGACTGCCTATGCCAATCATGGCAAAGCCATGATTCCATTCTATATCTTCTACTCAATGTTCGGCCTGCAGCGGATCGGTGATCTGGCCTGGGCCGCAGGTGATATTCAGGCCCGCGGTTTCCTGATTGGCGGTACGGCGGGGCGAACGACGCTCGCCGGGGAGGGCCTGCAGCATCAGGATGGGCACAGCCTGCTCCTCGCCTCGGCGATACCGAACTGCGTCTCCTATGACCCCGCTTACGGCTATGAACTCGCGATCATCATTCGCGATGGGCTGCGAAGAATGTTCAGCGACCGGGAAAACATCTATTACTACATCACGGTCATGAACGAAAACTACGCCCACCCGGCGATCCCGGAAGAGACGGAAACCGGTATCCTGAAGGGCATGTACCGGATTCGGACAGCCCATCGCGGCCGCAAGGCAACACCACGGGTTCAGCTGCTGGGCAGTGGTTCGATCCTGAGAGAATCACTGGCTGCAGCTGACCTGCTGGAAGAGGATTTCGGAGTCCAGGCTGACGTCTGGAGTGTCACCAGTATGAACGAACTGAGCCGTGAAGGACGCGATGTCGAACGCTGGAACATGCTGCATCCGGAAGAAGAGCAAAAACGCAGCTATGTAGAACAATGCCTGGCGGATGAGAAGGGACCGGTCGTCGCCGCGACGGATTACGTCAACAGTTACGCCGAGCAGATACGGGCCTTCATACCACAACGCTACACGGTGTTGGGTACTGATGGATTTGGCCGCAGCGGAACTCGTTCTCAGTTGCGGGAATTCTTCGAGGTCAACCGCTTCTACATCTCGCTTGCGGCACTTAAAGCGCTCGCCGAGGAAAGCGCGGTACCGTCTTCTACCGTATCAGATGCAATATCAAAATACGGAATCGACCCTGCCAGACCGAACCCGATCCAGGCATGAGTGACCTTCGAATTTCCGCGTATCAGCCGTGACCACCACCCGAGAAATCGCAGTTCCTGATATTGGCGACTTCGAGTCGGTGGACGTGATCGAAGTACTGATCGTACCGGGAGACACCATCAGGGCCGAAGACCCACTGGTGACTCTGGAAAGCGACAAGGCGACGATGGATGTCCCGGCACCTTTCGCTGGCACAATCAGTGAGATACGGGTCCAGGCAGGTGACAAGGTGGCACAGGGCAGTGTCCTGTGCATGGTTGAACCGGCGAACGCCCCGGCTACCAGGCAGACCGCGGAGCCCGTTAACAACACACCTGAAGCCGATGTCAGTGAGCAAGGGGCCACCCTTCAGGTAGCAGACCAAGTGCAACCTGCAACCCAACAGTCACCTCAACCGCCACTATCCCTGCCGCCGCCCGTCGAGCGAAGCGGTGGCGCCCTGCCCCATGCGAGCCCCGCGGTGCGGGGTCTGGCCCGCGAACTGGGTATGGATTTAAGTGCCGTTCGCGGCACGGGACCCAAGGGCCGGATCCTCAAAGAGGACGTGCAACAACACGTCAAGGCAATACTTGAACAGCCTGTGGAGACTGCTCCTGAAGCTGTTGCGAGCCCCGGGATTCCCCCACCAGCGCAGATCGACTACAGCCGCTGGGGTCCGACAGAGACAGCACCGTTGTCCAGGATTCAAAAACTCTCTGGCCCGCACCTGCAGCGTGCCTGGCTCAACATTCCGCATGTCACTCATCATGATGAAGCCGACATCACTGATCTGGATGCTTTCCGGCGGTCGCTGACTAGCCCCACCGAGGACTCCACCGTACGCGTTACCGTGCTGACCTTTCTGGTCAAGGCCGTCGCGGCTGGCCTCAGTCGATTCCCGAGATTCAACGCTGCTCTCAGCCCCAAGGGAGAGAGCCTGATCTACCGAAAATTCTTCAACGTCGGAATCGCCGTCGATACCGAAGACGGCCTGGTCGTACCGGTCATTCGAGCAGTCGACAGCAAGGGCATCATGCAGATCGCCAGTGAGATGGACGACCTGGCTAACCGGGCGCGTGGCGGAAACCTCAAACCAGACGACCTGCAGGGCGGCTGTATCAGCATCTCCAACCTGGGCGGTATCGGGGGTACCGCTTTTACCCCGATCGTGAATGCACCACAAGTTGCAATCCTAGGCGCAGCGCGCTCCCGCATGGCCCCGCTCTGGGATGGAGAAGAATTCCGGCCAAGACTGGTACTGCCACTTTCAGTCTCCTACGACCACCGGGTCATCGACGGTGCTGAAGCCGCTCGTTTCACAGTTTTCATCCGCGGGTTACTGGAAGACACCCGACGACTGGTCCTGTAATGTACAGCCTGACCCCATGACGCAAGACACTGTCATCAAAGTCCCTGATATCGGCGACTTTTCCGACGTCGAGATCATCGACATCCTGGTGTCACCGGGCGACGTCCTTGAGATTGAGACACCGCTGCTGACACTGGAAAGTGACAAAGCCTCGATGGACATGCCGTCACCGACGGCCGGTACCGTGACTGAGCTGCTGGTCGCGGTCGGAGACAGAGTATCGGCAGACACACCTGTAATGATGGCCAGAGCCTCGTCAGAGTCCAGAGCCAACCAGTCGAGTGTTGACGGACCACGCGAACCTGCCCTGAAGCCTCCGTCAACATCGACCGTTTCGAGCACCCAATCCAGTGCAGACATCAGGGCCGAACTGGTGGTGCTTGGCTCCGGGCCGGGCGGTTACACCGCCGCATTTCGGGCCGCTGATCTCGGCATCGAGACGGTCCTCATCGAAAAAGAGGCGACCCTGGGTGGGGTCTGCCTGAACGTCGGCTGCATTCCCTCCAAGGCCCTGCTCCACGCTGCCCGGGTCATTGAGGAGGCCAGTGAAATGGAAGCAGCGGGGATCGAGTTCGGCCGCCCGAACATACACCTTGAAGACCTGCGAAACTGGAAAAACAGCATCGTCAGCCAGTTAACTGCGGGCCTGGCCGGGCTGGCAAAGAAGCGCAACGTCAGGGTCATCCAGGGCACTGGCCAGTTCACTTCAGCCAGTCGTATCACGGTGGACGACGGTACCAATCAGACCGTCATTGATTTTGCCCAGGCTATCATCGCAGCCGGCTCTGAACCCACCGGAATTCCCGGGCTACCCGAAGACAACCGGCTGATCAACTCGACCGGAGCTTTGTCGCTCGAAGACGTCCCGGAACGATTTCTGATCATCGGTGGTGGCATCATCGGGCTGGAGATGGCAACTGTCTACCATGCCCTGGGCAGCCGGGTCAGCGTGGTCGAGATGACCGATCAGTTGATGCCGGGTACGGACAGTGACCTGTTGCGGCCTCTGGGCCGGCGCCTGAAAAACCAGTGTGAAAACATATTCCTGAGCACTCGGGTGAGCGGTGTCGTGGCAACGCCCGATGGTCTGATAGCCAGTTTTGAAGGATCAGGTGCCCCGGCATCGGAACGATTTGACCGGGTACTGGTGGCCGTTGGGCGCAGACCCAATGGCCATCTGATTGGCGCTGACAATGCTGGCGTGGCCGTAGACGACCAGGGGTTCATTGCTGTTGATCCGCAGCAAAGAACTAACGTGGAGCACATTTTTGCGATCGGAGACATCGTTGGAATGCCAATGCTGGCACACAAAGCAACACACGAAGGCAAAGTTGCAGCGGAAGTAGCTGCCGGACTGCCCAGTGCCTTTGATGCCAGAGTAATTCCATCGGTAGCCTACACCGACCCCGAGGTGGCCTGGGTGGGTCTGACTGAAAGCGAGGCCAAATCAAAAGGTGTGGAGTACGGGAAAGGGGTCTTCCCCTGGGCAGCCAGCGGCCGAGCGCTGGGCCTGGGCCGCCCCGAAGGACTGACCAAACTGCTGTTTGATCCTGAGACCCGGCGCATCATTGGCGCAGGCATCGTCGGCCTCAACGCCGGTGATCTCATCGCCCAGGCCTGTCTGGCGATCGAGATGCAGGCCGAGGCAAAGGACATCTCTTTGACTGTTTCGCCGCACCCGACTCTGTCCGAGACTGTTTCCTTCGCAGCAGAGGCATTTGAAGGCACCATCACCGACCTTTACCTGTCGCGTAAGAAATGACAAGGGCACCCGATACCGGGCCTCAATCTGAGTCTCGTCAGGTCAGCCGCGCCACATAATTCTCGGTCGCCTTGATAACCCCCGACGGCCTCTCAACACGGGCGACTTTGTATCCGTATTGTTCCAGCAGTACAGAGATCTGACTGTCGCAGATCGTTCCGTCGCTGCCGCAGGTAGACTCAAAGATCAACAGACGCGGTGGCTGGTTTTTCAGCAGATCCCGTGCGCCCCGAAAAACCGCGAGTTCCCAGCCCTCGACATCCAGCTTGATCACTGTGGGCAGTGATGCATCCGGCTCACGGCAGCAGTCGTCCAGCGTCACGACATCGACAGTAAGCTCCTCGACTGTTTCACGGTGTGGCCACTGGCCAAAGCCGCTATCCCCCGAATCACTGGCCCGCTTGAATATCCCCCTGCCGGACTGGTCCGAGAGCGCCAGTTGTTTCAACATCACCTGATCTTCACCCCATCCGTTCAGATCACGATTGAATCTGAACACCGTACAGGACTCCGGGTCCGGCTCAAAACCGATCACCGTGCGGACACCCAAGGTGACCGCCAGAAAGCTGAAATACCCCGAATTCGCACCCACATCGTAGAACACGTCCGATTGTTCGAACTCACTCTCCAACAGTCGCGTGATCTCCGGCTCGTGCACCCCGTTACACAGCAGGTTTCGCTGCAGCCAATCAGTCTGGTCACAGGCAAATCTGAATCCAGCACTGGTCCGAGTGACAATACGCTTCTTACCGGCCATGGCCTCAAGCCAGTCCAGTCGACGTGCCTTACCCGGTGGAACCCGGGGCCTGAAACACAGCGTCTTGAGTACAGCACCTGTGAGCCGATCAAATATCACCGGCGCTTTCTGGAGTTGCGAGTAATCCTTCAACTGAGCTCTGAATGACGCTGTAGATCGATCGCTTGTCGGAACTGGATCCTGTCAGGCTTGTTCTAGCTCAATCAACGTGCCACAGAAATCTTTGGGATGCAGAAACAATACCGGCCTGCCGTGTGCTCCTTCCTTGGGCTCATCCGGACCGAGGACTCTCGCCCCTTGTGCTTTAAGCCGTTCACGGGCAGCAATGATATCGGAAACTTCGTAACAGACATGGTGCACTCCCCCAGCCGGGTTGCGTTCCAGGAAACGAGCAACAGGTGACTCAGCGCCGAGGGGGTGGAGCAGCTCGATCTTGGTGTTCTCAAGCTCGACGAACACTGTGGTCACCCCATGATGGGGGAGCGCAACGGGTGCGGAGACCTGCGCACCGAGTGTTTCGCGGTATAAGGAGGCCGCGACTGCGAGGTCGGGCACAACAATCGCAACGTGGTTCAGTCTTCCGATCATTACTTATGATGCACGCTTGCTGCGCGTGATGTCACTGACCAGCTTTCGCGCGGCGACTGTAGCCGCCAACCGACCGGCACAAACTTCCGTTTCAAACTGGCGGAAAAGCTGCACAAACTCGGGCTCCCGATTACACAGGTCCATCAGGCCATCATGGACTTCCTGGCGCAGCCACTCCCGCCCCTGTTCGCTGCGGCGTTGCTCGATCAGACCACTCTCCCGGTCCTGTGCCTGGAACCTGCGGATTGTCTCCAACACCTTCCCCAGACCCTCATCCTGAAGTGCGGATACGGCCAGCACAGGTGCTTTCCATCCAGGGGTTCGGGGCTGAATCAGGCCGACGGCTTGCTGATAATCACTCACCGTTCGGCGGGCAACAGTGTCCAGATCACCATCGGCCTTGTTGACCAGAATGAGATCAGCCAGTTCCATTACACCGCGTTTGATTCCCTGGAGTTCATCACCGGAGGCAGGTAGCAGGAGGAGAATGAAAAAATCGGTCATTCCCGCGACCCGCAGTTCCGACTGGCCGACGCCGACAGTTTCAACCATTATGATGTCATAACCGGCTGCCTCACACAGAAGGATGCTCTCCCGGGTCCGTCTCGCGACACCACCGCTACTGCCACCGGTTGGTGACGGCCTTATAAAAACGCCTGGGTGGCTCGAGAGTTTTCCCATCCGCGTCTTGTCTCCGAGCACTGCCCCTCCGCTGATCACAGAACTGGGATCAATCGTCAACACAGCAAGTCGATGGCCGGATTCTGCCAACCGGTAGCCTAACGCCTCAATGAAGGTGGATTTACCAACACCGGGTACACCGGTAATACCAAGCCGGATTGACCGACCCGCGGCTGGAAGCACGTCAGCCAGCAGCGCCTCTGCCTCACCCCGATGCGGGTCAAGAGTCGATTCCAGAAGGGTGATGGCACGAGCGAGAGAACGGCGCTCACCCTGGCGAATTCGCTCACCCAGTTTTCGTACAATTCCAGTATTCACCTTTCTGACCCTGATTCAAATTCGATCAAGGCCTGGCCCAGCTCAACGGTATCCCCCTGCCGGGCGTGAGTTCTGACAACGATACCGTCTCGCTCCGACTTAAGAGCGTTCTCCATCTTCATTGCCTCGATCACTGCCACTTCCTGGCCCGACTGAACCGCTTGCCCTTCCGTCACCGATATCGAAACGAGGAGGCCGGACATCGGTGAAAGCACCAGATGACTTTGATCCGGCGACACTCCGACCGGCATGTGACGATAGAGATCACCTGGCAATGGATCCAGAACCATCACCTCTAGAGCCGTTCCGGCATGAGAGACCCGGTAGATAATGCGGTCGCGTTCCACCTTGGCAAAAAACACACCATCGTCACATTCAAAGCGGCAAACACTCTGTCCGGGCCACCAGCAAGTTCTCATGGCAAGGCGTTGCCCACTGCAGGTCACAGCATAGCCGTGGGCAAGCAACTCCACTACACAGTCAAAAGATTCGCCGTCCACCCAGACAACTCGTGCACCGGGCAGAGCAACGTCGTCACTCAGCGTAGCCTGCTGCTCCATGGAGCGCTGATACAACACGACGGCCAGCACTATCAGGCGGTAATGCAGAGCACCCACAGGTTTTGGCATATCGAACCCGTCGGGATATTCCTCAGCGATGAAACCCGTGGTCAACTGCCCGGAACCGAACCTCGGGTGGGCTAACACCGCAGCGAGGAACGGGATATTGGTAGACACCCCCTGGACGTGGAAACGATCCAGGCCACGTCCCATCGCTGCGATCGCGGTCTTTCGATCCGGGCCACGACTGACCAGTTTCGCCACCATTGGATCATAGTAAACACTGACCTCACCACCTTCGACGACCCCACTATCCATCCGGATACTCTGATCTTCAACAGGGGGCTGGTAACGGGTCAGTCGGCCTGTAGATGGTAAGAATCCCCGCGCCGGATCCTCGGCGTAGATCCGGCACTCTAGAGCCCACCCATCAATTTGGATGTCGGGCTGGGTAAACGGCAGCTTCTCACCGGCGGCGACCTTGAGCATAAGTTCCACAAGGTCCAGGCCAGTGATCTCCTCGGTCACCGGATGTTCGACCTGCAGACGGGTATTCATCTCCAGAAAGTAGAAATTTCGCTCCTGGTCAACGATGAACTCCACGGTTCCTGCTGAATAGTAATCGACCGCTTGTGCCAGCATGACGGCCTGTTCACCCATTGCACCTCGCGTAGCCGGATCAAGAAATGGTGACGGCGCCTCTTCGATGATCTTCTGGTGGCGTCGTTGGATCGAACATTCACGTTCATTCAGGTGTACACAATTGCCGTGCTGGTCACCCAGGACCTGGATCTCAATGTGCCTGGGTTCATTGATGTATTTCTCGATCAACACCCGGTCGTCGCCGAAACTCGAACGAGCCTCACTACGGGCACGTTCGAACCCTTCACGGCACTGCTCTTCATTGGCCGCAATCCGCATACCCTTACCGCCCCCACCGGCGCTGGCTTTCAGCATCACCGGATAACCGATCAGTGCAGCCTGCCCGACAGCCTCATCCGCATCGTGCAGGGCCTCACCATGGCCCGGAATGACACTGATGCCGGCTTCTCTGGCGAGTTTTTTCGAGGCGATCTTGTCTCCCATAATCCTGATTGCCCGGCTGGAAGGACCGATAAACGAAATTCCGGCCTCGTCCAGTGCATCGACAAAAAGGCTGTTCTCTGCCAAGAAACCATAACCGGGATGAACAGCCTGCGCCCCGCTCCGAGAGCAGGCTTCGACCATCTGATCTATCAAAAGATAACTCTCCGAAGAAGGAGGAGGCCCGATTCGGAGTGCTTCGTCTGCCGTGACCGTGTGTAGTGCATCCCGGTCTGCATCTGAGTAGACCGCGACGCTTTTTATCCCCAGTTGGCGCAGCGTGCGGATGACCCGGCAGGCGATCTCACCACGGTTCGCTATCAATACTTTGGTGAACAATGACGCTTCCTGATCCGCCGGATGATCCGGCAGGAAATTGACCAGATCCTAGACCCACAGATCGGGTTGTTTCAGCTTCTCCAGCAGTTGATGAATGTTCTCTTGAGCGTTCGTTTCGTATTGATCCTGAAAGTACTGCGTATGAAATACGCCCGGCCAACTCAACAGCCGCTCGAGAAACAGTTCCTGTCCAGCCCTGAATCGGGCGTCATCCAGATGCGATGCTTCTTGACGCAAGAGGCATGTATCGGCAAAGAATGCTTTCCAGGGTTGACCAAAGCCTGACAGGTCAACATCCATTACAAACTGAGCATCGACTTCTCGAGTCACCTCTTGATAGCGGGTCGCAAGAATCGCTTGGGATACTTCGGTAACAAGTTCCCGGGGCAAATAACTCCCAGCCAGCTCAACGAACCAGTCAGCGCTGAGTTGCTCATTCTCCGCCGACCCGATCTCGAGTATGGCATCGTGAAACCAGAGGGCCATTTCGACGACATCATTCTGACCCATAGTTCCGGTTGCCCGGTCGTAGCTGGAAAGACAGTACACAATATGATCAGCCGTGTGGTAGTAACGGTGTGGCTCATCGTACCTTTCCGACAGCGCCTGGAATATTCGATCCGCCTCCGAACCGCCCCCTAAACGACCCCACAGATCGTGAAAGCGATCTCCATCCATGATCGGTTATCCGCCAGCTGGTGAATTGCTGTTCTGGCTCACTGATCTGGCCTCTTCCAGCATTCGGGTCGTATTGGCAAGTCGCTCGACAAGCTGGCGCATCACATCCAGTGCGATTTCTGGGTTCTCGGTCATCAGATGAAGGAAATCATCTGAGGCAATCCTCAGGCTTCGAACTTCACCCCTGGCCTTGAGAGTAGCCGAACGAGGTGAATTACCGATCACCCCCATCTCGCCGATCAACTGGTTCTCACCCAGAACAACTAGCGGTTCGCCCACAGGCTCATCGGCGAAGACTTCGACCTCACCGCTCATCACCACGTAGGCGCTGTCGGTCGCTGCACCCGCCCTGAACAGCACTTCCCCATCTCGAAATTGCGATTCCTCGCTGGTGAATGCCAACAGTTTCAGCCGGGCTGCATCCAGCCGCGCGAACATCGGCACTTGCCTTAACTGTTCTGCATCCCTGAACAGATCCATAGTGACCACGCACTCATATTGAAAAGCAGACCGGGATTTAACCCCAAAATGGGCGAGGAGGCAAAACCCGGCGCTCTTTCCTGTCAGATATCTCCCAAACCAGGCATCTCCTCGAGATCTCGAAGCTCCCGGGGTGTGTTCACATTGAGAAACATCTCGGGCCGGTCAGAAAAATCCACGCTCTGCCAAGCCTGCCGATTCAGCCAAAGGTCAATTTTGCGGCCCCCGTCTCTGAGGAAGGCCTCAAGGTCGAATCGGCAGCTCTCGTTGACCAGACTGAAAACCGGTTGCAGGCGGTGGCCATCATGCGCTACCGCAACCATGCTGCCAGAGTTAAGCGCTGCGCGATGAAGCCGCTCAACAAAATCATAAGCCAGAAATGGTGAATCGCATGGTGCTGTTACCACCCACGGCGTATCAGCACGACCGAGTCCGGAGGCCAGCCCGGCGAGCGGCCCGAGAAACCCGGCATCCTGGTCGGCGATCACCTCATAACCGAGCTTCGCGTAAGACTCGGTATTTCGATTCGCACTGATCAGTATCGTGTTGGTCTGTCGGACAAGCCGATCAAGCACCCAGGCCGCCATCGGCCGACCCTGTAGAGCCAGCAACCCTTTGTCTTGCCCGTCCATTCGTCTCGCTCGACCTCCGGCGAGCAGTATGCCGGTGACCTGATCGTGATATCTTGCCAACACTGATCTCCAGTACTGCAGGGCTACTGTGGGTTACAATCTGTTGCCAGTTTCTGCCGGCACTGAATTAACCCGTAATGTTTTTGCAGACAGCTGACCCCTAAAGGTACCCGGACCCTTGTTTTATTCCAAGTACACCCCGACACTGATCGTCATCGGGGCATGCAGTACCCTGCTTTTGACCGGTTGTGGCACCACCGACAAGAACCAGGCCAGCAAGCCCGACTGGAACACCAGCACCAAGCTCGAGATCCCTCCGGACCTGACGGCGCCCCGGGAAAGCAAAGACACTCACCTTTACAGTGCCGTGACCCGAGAAGCCAGCGCCGAGAATCTGGCCGAGTACGAAAAGTTTCAGCAGCTAGAGCGGATGGCCGAGTACGAGGCATTCCTCAACTGGCGCCAGCAGCGTGGGGACAGCCAGAAGCTGAGTCTGGCAGATTTTCGTGAAGCCCAGTCAACAGAACTACGTGCTCAGCTGACCGAGAAAGGTGTGCTCGTCGTCAAAGGACCCAATCAACAACGGGTCGTGCTGATTGCTGACAGCCTGCAAAACAGCTGGAACCGGGTGGATACCGCACTGATCAACATGGGTCTGCAGGTCCTGGAGGCCGATCCTAAGGCCGGTTTCTTCCGGATCCACTACGATACCGAATCATCAGACGATGAATCTATCTGGATGCGCTGGGCATTCTGGCGACACGATCAGGTGATCTACACGCTCTGGCTGACTGCTGACGAAGAGATGATTTCAGCAACAATCTTCGACGCCGACGCAGCACCGGTGGTCACGCCGCAAGGCGACACCTTCATGGAACGTCTGGGAGTTCAGTTACTGACTTTTGCCGGCAAACACCAGCAGTTCGTTGCTGGCGGCAACCGTGAACAAAAAGGCCTGGCTTTGCGGGAAACACCCGAAGGGCGGCTGCAAATGATCATCCCGGGCGGCGCTAAAGGAGCCTGGACGAGACTCGATCGGGTTCTGGGCGACGCCGGTTTTTCGGTGATTAAGAAAGACCCTGATACCCTGTTGTTCGTGCTGCGCTATGACGATCCAGAAATCTCTACCGACCCCGGGTTTTTCTCTAAACTGGTGTTCTGGAAAAAGGACGAACCCGACCCGCAAAGATCCTACCAACTACAGATAACCCCGGCCGGGGACAGGACCATGGTCGACCTACTTGACAGCAATGAACAGCGTACCCAGACCGGTGACAAGATTCTGACGCTGTTGTTCAACAAGCTGAAAGACGACTAGCCCTGCCGGAACCGCACGGCATAAAGGCCCTCCAGGAAACCTACGACCCAGCTTGGGATTCTTGCTGGCGCTTCCACTCCTGGTAGGCTTTGAATTCCTGCCAGCGCTTCCATTCCAGATATTCCGCATACTCAGGGTCGTCAATCGCCGAGGAGGATTGTGGATCGGGGCGATTGGTGCCAAAAATATCGATTGAATAGGAGTATTTTGAGGCCTGACGCAGATCTGAATTGGCGTCGGGCGAGTTCTCACCGGCGGTGAACTCTTTTCCCCGGCGCTGTTTTTCCGCTGTCTGCCCCGGAATGGCGTCCTGCCCCTTCTCACGGGCCGACGAGCAACCGGCGACTAACGCCAGGGCCACGCAGCCGATCAGCAGCCGGAGAAGAACTTGTCTCGATAATTGGGGCACGGTAATGATAGGGTTTTGATTAAAGACGCTTCAAACCCGGGGATTGCGGTCTCTATGCCGGATGATGCTTAAACTATGCTCATTCTAACGCAACCCTGCCGGCCCCGCTTCCTGGCGATCGCAGGGCGTTCACAAGGACGACGTTCACGGGCGGTATTAAAGAAAAGATGAACCAGTCCCACCAACACCGCTCACCACCGTCTAAAGCGCCCTGCCAGAGACCTTGGTAGGATTCTGGCTCAGGCCGATGCCAAACGCCTGAAAAAGGAGGGTTCAACCGCTTTGGGAGATGTGTAGTATTTTTACAACAGCACTGTGTCTTTATTCCCGACGAAGTGTTGCATTACCACCCATTTATCGCCAAAATGGCGTGGCTTTTGTACAAGAGCACTATAAACCTTTCACTGAGGAGTTCTATATGAACAAGAAACTGCTAGCTGTTGCGGTTGCCGCCACTTTAGCGGCCCCGGTGGCCTTGGCTGACGTGTCTACGTCCGGATCCATCCGGGTGGGCGTTGAGGGTAAGTCTGCGGGCTGGAGCGTTTTCAACGGCGGCTCACGTCTTCGTTTCAAGGCATCGGAAGACCTGGGTAATGGACAAACCGCTTTCACCACGTACGAGTTCGGCGTCGACGCTGCCGGTGGCAGTATCGGGGGTGGCTCAACCAACCGCGTCACGCTGGTTGGTCTTAAGGGCGACTGGGGCAGCATCAGTCTCGGTTCCCAGTGGAGCGCGACCTTCAGTGCGGTCGGCACCTATGCGTGTATCCACTCAAAATACGGTTGCTCGGGTTACCAGGGTAAGTACCGGGTCGGCAATTCGGTCGTTTTCGCGACCACTGCTGGTCCGCTCTGGATCATTGCCGACGCACAGATGGATGACTCCACTACCGATAACATCGACAATGCCTCCATCGGTGGCAAGATGAGCCTCGGTGGCGTGTCCCTTGGTGCAGCCTACAGGGAAGATGGTGACAATGACTACACCGGTGTCGGTGCGTCCATGTCGCTTGCAGGTGTCGGGATTTATGGCTACTACTCCAGCACGAAGACCGGCGGTGACTCGCATGGTATTGGTGCCAAAATGGCAGGCATAAAAGCAACCTACGAGAAGAGCGCAGCTGACGCCTCCGAGATCACCGTCGAGTACGGTATCGGATTGGGCGGCGGCACCAGTCTCAAACTGCTCGCAAATGACAACGACAGCCGTACGGCTGGTAGTATGATTCTGCGTCAGGACTTCTAAAGCCGTTTCCGGATTTATCCGGTCGGAAAAGGGCGCCGTCAGGCGCCCTTTTCTTTTGCAGTTTCAATCAGGTGCGGATCAGCCCATGCTGATGGGTCTTTCGAACCTGACACCCAGGTGATTCTCCCGCGCTTAGTTCACCTTGCGGGATAAGGCCTCAATCAGCGGACCAAGCTGATTTTCATAATGGCGCCAGCGCTCGACGGACGTCGTATTCAGCGGCTGGCGTACCTGCCAGAGACTCAAAGTCTGCACTCGATCAACTGATTCGTGGTGCGCAAGACAGGCGTCATCCCAGGGCAGTTCGAGCCTCCCCAGTACCGGCTCCAGTGTAGATCGGGGTTCGCTGACCAGAGCCTCGTAATGGACATCAAACAGGCGGTCGGGGAGTACTGCTTGCCAGTGCAACATAAGATCCTGGTAGAGCGTGTAGTAACGGCCCAGTTCTTCGAGGTCATAAGCATAATCAAGCCCCGGCGGAAAGTGCTGGAAGTAATTCGACAGGCAGGTGTCCAGGGTATCGCGCACGCAGTGCAGCAAGGATGCGCCGGGAAACAGCAGCGCCATCAGGCCAAGGTATATGAAGTTCATCGGCATCTTGTCAGTCATGCGGTCCGCATCACCGGCCCGCATTGTCAGTTCAGCCAAGTAGGCTGACGCCATGCCTTCCACTTGCGTTGTGTCGAGCCGGCTGACGCACTCAGGATAACCAACCTCATCTGCTGTATCCTGCTCGAGTCTGAGGACCAGTTCGGAGAGCTTGCGAAGCTCTCCCGCCGGGCGGATCTGTGGATGGGCCGACAGGACCTGCTCGAGCAAGGTAGTACCGGACCGGGGCATCCCCACAATCAGAACGGGCCCCCGGCTGGTATTGCCTGAGCCGGAAAACTGCTCGAATAGCTCCCGAGAGAACACCCGTTTAAGACGTTCGAAGCCGTCGGCGATGACTTCAATGTTGAAATTGACCTGCGGGCGGCGCAACCTGTTGGCTTTGCGGTAGTGGGCAAAGGCCTCTTTGTGGTCCCCGCAATCATCCAGAGCCTTACCGAGGGCATAGTGCACGTAAAGAGCATCTTCGTCAGCCAGTCTTGATCCGCGCAGCAGCTTTGACATGCCGGCAATCTCCGATTTATCGGAAGGCCCAAAACGATGGGACAAGGCCAGATTCAAGTAAGGGTGGCCGAACCCTGGCGCCGTCTCGATCAGTTCCCGGAAAATTGACTCGGCTTCTCCCCGCCGGGCGAGGGACGCCACCACCATTCCGAGGTTGTTCAGAACTTCTGGCTGTTTCGGATCTTTCTCAAGCAGGCGCCGGTAGAGCCCTTCAGCCTCTTCAAGCCACTGCTGCTCATACAGGTTGTTGGCCAGCCTGAACAGCAACTCGGGATGTTCCGGATGATGCCGGAGCGCGTCGCGGTAGGCAGACCCGGCGTCTTCGACACGGCGATACGCCTGCAGCATCTGGCCCAGCGCCAACCACAAATCTACTTGACCAGGATCACTGGCGAGTGCATCGCGCAAGGTCTGCTCTGCACGTTCGGTTTCACCCCGGGCATCCATCATCCGTGCGATGTACACAATCAGACCAGGGTCGTTCGGCGCGAGTTCCAGCGCCCGCCGAAAGCAGGTCTCAGCTTCGGCGTACTGCGCGGCCATTGCCAGGCTTTCGCCGGCCCCGGCATGGGCGGCCGGGTTGACCGGGTCCAATGCAATGGCAAGCTGGAATGCTTTGGATGCCGACTCCACCTGCTCGAGTTGCAACCGTACGCGACCCAGATTAAGCCAGGCTTCGATCGACTGAGGACTGAGTTCAGTACTCTGCCGGTAATGGTCGGCAGCAGGAGCTAGTTTGCCCTGGACCTGTAGCGCCAGGGCAAGACTGAAGTGGGCTTCGGGACTGTCATCGGCCGCCTTGATGATCTTTCGCAGGCCCTTCTCCGCTTTTACAGGGTCGCCGTGTTGCAGGGCAGCCAGGGCCTGGTCGTAAGAGCGCTGGAGTTTTGCTGACACGTTTGGGTTTTTGTGGTCTCGCCCTTTCACCATTCAGTTTTCCCGTTGCAAAATCCGAAACCGCTATGAGTCATTAGCCCTGACTACACAAGGTTCAGTCAGGGTAAGAAGTCATCGCGTCACAACCGAGGAGAACAAACCGACCGCCTCGGTATGATGTGCCCTGGGTAGGGCTCTCGGAGAATTTTACCTCGATTGTAACCAAACCCCGAGCAATCTCCTGAAATGTCTTGCCCTTAACCGGCACGGGTTGGGTCGACCATGATTCAACCGCTATACTGGCGCGTGTGTTCTTCTTACCCGCGCCGCTTTCTGTAATGGCGGGCGATAGAGAGACTGTCACATGACCGATACCCAGACAGTACCAGCCCTTAAAGTGTACTGGCAGCCCGGTTGCTCCAGCTGCCTGAAGACTAAAGAGTTTCTGCTGGATAACAAAGTCGAATTCGAATCGATCAATGTTCTCGAGGATGAGTGCGGCTTCAAAGATCTTGAAGCGCTGGGTCTGCGCTTGGTGCCTGTGGTCGCCCGTGGATCGGATTGGGCGAATGGTGCTGTTTTCCGGGATGTGGCCCGGGTCGCCGGCTTCACCTGGCATCCCCACGACATGCTGGCGCCTGGCGAGATCATCGCCCGCATCGACACCATTCTGACTGCCGCCCAACGCTATCTGGATCAGATTCCGGAGAGCCAGCTCGACACGATGCTGCCCCATCGGCCCCGGTCGTACCGGCAATTGGCTTACCACATCTTCCAGATCCCGGAAGTGTTTCTGGAACGCGTTGAACATAACGCGGCTTATACCTACGAGGCTCTGATCAGCAAGCTACCTGCTGACCTCAACACCCGGGACCAGTTGTCCACCTACGCCGGTTCTATACGGGAGCGATTGAATTGCTGGTGGACAACACTCGGAACAGTCACTGACTTCCATCAACCGGGCAATGTCTACTACGGGGATGTCAGCCTGCACGAAGTGCTGGAACGTACGGCGTGGCACTCAGGCCAACACACCCGGCAACTGATGCTGGCCCTGGAGATGATCGGAATCAGCCCTGATGGACCGCTGAAGGACGCAGACTTCAACGGCCTGCCCATACCCCACGAGGTCTGGGATAACGAGAAGGAATGGCCCTGACGTTGTCTCGCGAGTTCTTTACGGTCAGACCGGAGACGATTGGATTCGGCTGAAACTCAGCCCACTGATCTGAGAAAGTCCAGCAGCAACGTATTGACAGCTACCGGCTGCTCCTGCTGGGTCCAGTGACCGATCCCTTGGAGGATCTCGAACATCCTGAGGTCCCGGTAGTGTTTTTCGACACGAGACCGATTGAGCTCGCCGGAGTACATAAAGAAGTTCACCGGATCCAGCGCACCAGTGATAAAGCAGGCGGGTTGCTCGAGCGCCTTGCCCAACTCCGGCAGCTCATGCCAATCGATCGTCTGGGCCCGGTAGCGATTGAGTGGCCCGCGCATACCGCTCCCTGCGAACTGACTCACCAGGTAGTCCAGATCAGCCGGGCTGAACCAGTCTGGAAAGCCGTCTGGCTCATGCATCGTTTCCAGAAAAGTTGAGTTGGGGTGCGATCCCACGTCGCCACCACTCCCTTTGTTAGCAAGCAGCCTGGACATGCCGCGGCCGTCAAAGTTACAGTAGATCAGGTACAAAGATCTGCGAAGGTCGGCTTCAAGTTCTGCTTCCGCAACACCTTCCGCCTGGAAATACAGTTGGTAAAAATAACGCCCTTTGTAGACGGTTTGCCAGTGTTCAATTGCGGGGCGGGATCCGCGCACGGTGTGGGGTACCGACAGGCTACCAACGGCTCGGATTCGTTCCGGGTACAGCACGGCTGTGCTCAACGCAATCGGCCCGCCCCAGTCGTGTCCGATCAGGACTGCCTGCTCGTAATCTAGGGCATCGATAATTCCGATCACGTCGGCAGTGAGGTTTTTCAGGCTGTACGCTGCAACTGGCAAGGGCCGGCTGGACTCACCGTAACCCCGCACGTCGTAGGCCACCGCCCTGAAACCAGCCTCAGCAAATGCCGGGAGCTGGTAGCGGAAGCTGTACCAGCTTTCAGGCCAGCCGTGACAGAAAATCACCAGGGGGCCTTCGCCTGCCAAGGCCAGTCGGAGCGTAACCCCGTTGCTATTTATCGATCGGAAATCAAATGTGTCCATTGAAAGTCAAGAGTCCGGTATGATGGTCTCGCTACTCTGGCAGTATAGATAAATCCAAAGTGGACAACCCCGGGAAAAAACATTTGCGAATGTCAGGCCGGACTCCAGCGTACGAGACCAGCGCATGAGCCACGTCTTCCATCGACACACACGAGCTATACCGCCAGTCGTCGCCAGGGGCGAAGGTGCGTACATTACCGATCGGGACGGCAAACAGTACCTGGATGCCTCCGGCGGTGCAGCAGTTTCCTGCCTGGGACATAACCACCCGGACGTTCTGCAGGCAATCAAGAACCAGCTGGATGCGATCCCATTTGCCCACACGGGTTTCTTCACCAGCGACCCCCTGGAGGAACTGGCCACGCATTTGTCAGAACGGGCCCCCGTTGACCTCGGCAAGGTCTATGTTGTCAGCGGCGGCTCCGAGGCCATGGAAGCTGCGCTCAAAATGGGTCGGCAGTACTTCCTGGAACTCGGCCAGCCGTCGCGGCAAATCTACATCGGCCGGCGCCAGAGCTATCATGGCAATACTCTCGGGGCACTCGCAACCGGCGGCAACCTGTGGCGACGCCGACCATACGCCCCTCTGCTCATCGAGAGCCACCACATTGCCCCGTGCTACGCGTACCGGGACAGGCAGCCCGGGGAACCCGAGCAAGCCTATAGCTACCGTGTTGCCGAAGAACTGGAGGAAAAAATTCTTGAACTCGGTGCCCAAAATGTGATCGGCTTCGTCGCCGAACCAGTAGTTGGAGCTACCCTCGGCGCAGTACCGCCAACCCCAGGATACTTTCAACGTATCCGTGAGATCTGCGACCGACATGGCATCCTGCTGATCCTGGACGAGGTCATGTGTGGTATGGGTCGCACCGGCAGTCTTTTTGCCTGTGAGCAGGACGGTATCACCGGCGACCTGATCACCATCGCCAAGGGCCTGGGTGGCGGTTACCAGCCCGTCGGCGCCGTTGTGGTCGACCAGAAAATCTACCAGGCGATCCATGATGGAACAGGCTTTTTCCAGCACGGGCACACCTATCTCGGTCATGCCACAGCCTGCGCAGCGGCACTGGCTGTACAGCAGGTCATCGAACGAGACAACCTGGTCAAGCGTGTCAGGGAGATGGGTGCGATCCTTGAACAATCCCTGGTGACTCGATTTGCTGACCACCCGCACGTTGGGGACATCCGCGGGCGCGGGCTTTTCATCGGCCTGGAATTCGTCAAGGACAGAACCAGCAAGTCCACCTTCGACCCGGAATTCGAATTGCATCGACGCCTCAAAGAAGCCGCTATGGACAACGGACTCATCTGCTACCCCATGGGCGGTACTATCGACGGCAAGCGGGGCAGTCACGTTCTGCTGGCCCCACCCTACACAGTGTCGCAGGACCAGATAGGCGAACTGGTGAACAAGCTTGCAATCGCTCTGGACATCGCTCTGAACACTGGATAATTCGCCGGTAACCGGGACGGCCCGCAACATGTGGAGCCTTGCCGGCTGGATTAGAATAATATCTGCTCACCAACCCTGGTGGGACCAGGGTTGACACCAAAGGTCAGCGACCCAAGGGACAGGCGAACAGTACAATGAGCTGAATATGCCGCGAGTAGACTATACGACGTTTGATCTGCACCCCATGACGATGACTCTAGGTGCAGAGATTCATGGCGTGGACCTTGGCCTGGAAGTAGCCGAGGATCAGTTTAACGAGATCCGTCGGGCGTTCACCGAATTCAGCGTTATCTTCTTCCGGGACCAGCACCTCACCCCGGACCAGCATATTGCGTTCGCCAGTCGCTGGGGCGAGATCAACGTGAACCGCTTCTTCAAGGCTATAGACTCGCATCCTGTCATCGCCGAAGTCCGAAAGGAACCCGACCAGGAAACCAATATCGGGGGCAGTTGGCACACAGATCACTCCTACGACCAGGTTCCGGCGACCGGTTCGATACTGTATGCCCGCCAGGTGCCCGAGATCGGTGGAGACACACAGTTTGCCAGTATGTACGCGGCCTATGATGGCCTTTCGGATGGCCTCAAACGAATGCTCGAGCCGCTGCGGGCTACCCATTCCAGTCGCCACGCCTTTGGCAGAACCGCCTATAGAATTCAGCAATATTCCGACGATGTCGGCGATCGTTTGGGAAACCCCGATGCTGCGACACAGGACGCGGACCACCCGGTGGTTATCCAACATCCATTGTCCGGTCGCAAGGCACTGTACGTCAATCCGGGATTCACGATCAGGTTCAGCGGCTGGTCGGACGAGGAGTCCAGACCTCTTCTGGAATATCTTTATCGGCAGGCCACAAAACCCGAGTATACCTGCCGGTTTCACTGGCAGAAAAACTCATTGGCCCTCTGGGACAACCGAGCCACCTGGCATCAGGCCCTCAATGATTACCCCGGTCAGAGACGCCTGATGCACCGAATTACTATTGAAGGTGTTCCCCTGGAGTAACCCAGCGACCTTCCCAGTCATGGAGCAGGCTATGAACAACATTCCGATCATCATCAAGCGAAGACTTCAGGCCGAGGTCGTTGGCCCGCTGTTCAAGGAGATGGTTGACCAGCTCGGCCAGCACAAAGCCGAACGGATACTCGAGTCGGCTATTCAGAAAGCTGCGATCGATGAGGGGCGTCGGTTTGCTACACAGGTAGCCTCCAGTAACCAGTCGCCGTTGCGCAGATTCATCGATCTTTTTGAGCAATGGACCACAGGCGGTGCACTGGAAGTGGATACCTTATTGGAGTCAGATGAGCACTTCGAGTTCAACGTCACGCGCTGCCGTTATGCTGAGATGTACCAGGAAATGGGCCTCGGTCACATCGGGCAGCTGCTGTCATGTAGCCGTGACGGCACGTTCTGTGAGGGATTTGACGACCGTATCACCTTAAAGCGCGAACAGACGATCATGGACGGCGCGCCTTGCTGCACCTTTCGTTACGCCTGTGAGATCGAACCTGACACAGAATCCTGACGCCCGACCCCTTCGTTCGGCTGTTTTGTCGAGAACTGTCTAGGACTGCTGCACATAGATTACACTCGCGTCGTGTCCGGAACCCATTGAACAGTTATGCCGCAAAATCCAAAGCTCGTTGCTGTCGAGAAAGAAGTACCTATCAGTTCGATCCGCCAGTGGATCCGAGACAACAACATCGATGAGATAGAGGCCGTCATTCCAGACATGACCGGGATAGCCCGGGGCAAACTGATCCCCGCGCGCAAGTACAGCGAAGAAGTGGGTATGCGGATGCCCGAGGCGATCTTTCTACAGACTGTCACTGGTGAGTACCCGGAGGACCAGAGCGCCGTCGACCCCTCCGACAAGGACATATTTCTCAAGCCCGACCTGAGCAGCTTCCGGCGGGTGCCCTGGGCCCAGGATCCCACAGCACTTGCCATCCACGACTGCTACTATGCCGATGGCAACCCCGTCGAGATGTCGCCCCGTTACGTTCTCCAGAAAGTCCTCAGTGCCTATCGTGATCGGGGCTGGGCGCCGGTGGTCGCGCCGGAACTCGAGTTTTATCTGGTCAAGCCCAACCATGATGCCGACTACCCTCTGGAACCACCGGTCGGCCGGTCCGGACGGGCCGAACCGGGGCGCCAATCTTTCAGTATTGATGCCGTCAATGAATTCGATCCTCTGTTCGAGGATCTGTATGACCATTGCGAAGCGCTCGACATCTCGCTCGAGACCCTTAACCACGAAGCTGGCGCTGCCCAGATGGAAATCAACCTGCTGCATGGCGACCCGGTAGCCATCTCAGACCAGGCATTCCTGTTTAAGCGGGCCACTCGGGAAACGGCTCTGCAGCACAAGATGTATGCGACGTTCATGGCCAAACCGATGGAAAAGGAACCCGGCAGTGCCATGCACATTCACCAGAGTGTGATAGACATTGAACGCGGCGAGAACGTTTTCAGTAGCCCCAGCGGTGAAGCCAGCAGATTGTTTTTTGCCCACATTGCCGGACTGCAACGATATCTTCCGGCCGCAATGTCATTACTGGCACCGAACGTTAATTCGTACCGTCGCCTGATCCGATACCATGCGGCCCCGATCAACGTGCACTGGGGCTATGACAACCGTACCGTTGGGCTACGGGTGCCCGATTCTGCGCCCCAGTCGCGGCGCGTCGAGAACCGGGTTCCGGGTGCAGACGCGAACCCGTACCTGGTCGTGGCGGCCAGCCTTGCCTGTGGCCTACTCGGCATGATCGATGACCTGGAGCCTTCTGATCCAGTCATAGACAGTGCCTACGACAGGCCCTATGACCTGCCACGCAACCTGGAGCAGGCGCTTGGTGCACTACGGGACTGTAGGCCCCTCAAGGAACTGCTCGGTGAACGCTTTGTCACCGCCTACAACGCAGTGAAGGAAAACGAGTACAGCACCTTTTTGCAGGTGATCAGCTCGTGGGAAAGAGAGCACCTGCTACTCAACGTGTAACCCCTGAACTTTCGCAGACGATGCAGCAACAGGCCAGACCTGGAAAGCCCTGTGTGCTGAATTTGGTCGAACTGACGATTGCCTTGCGACTTCGGTTGGGTTTAACTACCTGATCGCCTACTCGATCACGAGAGTTTCATTGTGACCCGATTAAATCAGTCGACCGCAAAGTGGCAGGCTCTGGACAGTGCCCACTTCCTGCACCCCTTTACCAACCACAAGGAACTGCACAGCAAAGGTTCCACAATCATTGAGAAAGCCCATGGCGTGTACCTGTGGGACTCGGACGGAAACCGGATACTAGACGGTATGGCCGGGCTGTGGTGTGTCAACGTGGGCTATGGCCGACAGGAGCTGGTCGACGCGGCACGCAAACAGATGGAGCAGTTACCCTACTACAACACCTTCTTTCAGACAGCCACACCGCCGGTAATCGAGCTCTCCCAGCTGCTGGCCGAGGTCACACCTGATGGATTGAACCACGCCTTCTTTACCAATTCAGGCTCCGAGTCGAATGACACTGTAGTGCGCATGGCACGACACTACTGGGCGTCGCTGGGGCAGCCCGACAAGCAGGTCATTATCAGTCGAAAGAACGCCTATCACGGCAGTACCATGGCGGGCGCGAGCCTGAGTGGTATGCCAGCCATGCACGCCCAGGGCGGCCTGCCCATTCCGGGTATCGAGCACATCGGCCAGCCCTATTGGTACCGTGAAGGTGGTGACCTGACACCAGATGAGTATGGCCTCCAGGTCGCCCACGAACTGGAACAACGGATCGAGACGCTAGGTGAACACAACATCGCGGCGTTCATCGCCGAACCCATCCAGGGGGCTGGGGGTGTGGTCATTCCCCCGGAAAGCTACTGGCCAGCTATCAGTGACATCTGCCATCGTTACCAGATCCTGCTGGTTGCTGACGAGGTGATCTGCGGTTTTGGCCGGACCGGCAAGTGGTTCGGCAGCGACTACTTCAGAATCAAACCGGATCTCATGCCGATTGCCAAGGGACTGTCTTCCGGGTATCTGCCCATTGCAGCCGTTATGGTGGCCGACCATGTGGCTCGGGTGCTGATCGAGGAAGGCGGTGAGTTCTTTCACGGGATGACCTATTCCGGCCATCCAGCCGCCTGTGCTGTTGCCTGCGTAAACATACGAATTCTTCGCGACGAAAAAATTATTGAGCATGTGGACACAGTAACCGGTCCCTACCTGCAGGAACGCTGGCAGGCACTCGGGAATCACCCACTGGTGGGTGAAGCCAGAGGAGTGGGGTTTCTTGGTGCGCTGGAACTGGTCGCTGATAAAGCATCCAGGCGACAGTTTGACGTCGTCGGCGAGGTGGGTACCCTCTGTCGTGACGCCTGCCTGCGCAGGGGGTTGGTGATGCGAGCGGTGGGTGATGCGATGATCATCTCCCCACCACTGATCATGTCCAAAGCGGAAATTGACGAGTTGATTGACATCGCCAGCTCGGCACTCGACGAAACCTTGGATCTGGTTCAAAATGAAGAATGATGTCGTTGGATCATCAATTCTCTGCCCATATCGAGAATCGCGACGAGCCGATCCTGGTGGCCCTGCAGAACCTGGAGCGCTCCCTCGATAACCTGTCGCGACCGAGCCAGGCCGTCTGGTTGAGTTGGTCGGTCGATGCGGTTGTTGTTCTACCCTGCGACTGACTGGAATCATCTTTGCCTATGGCAACCCGGAGTTGTGATCTGGACGCCTGTGCTCACTTGGCCTTTCGGGCGTGTACCAGGTTACGACGCAGTCGGGCGAAACTTATGGGTGCCAGGCCGGGCCTGCTGTTTAACGCCGTAACCGTCTGGATAATTCTGATCGTAGGCCAGGCTAGCGGATCGGCCCAGGCACTTACCGATGAGACTCTAATTCGTGTCCAGGGCCAACAGGTATCGCTCCACGGGTTGCGGATGATCGCAGCCGATCAGCGCTGCCTTGATGGAAACAAGTTCTGGCAGTGTGGTGTGAAAGCTCTGCAGGCGCTCGCCAGGCGACTTGACGAGCCCGGGCTTCAGTGCAAAGTACTGATCAGCCTTTCGTCCAGTGGCGGTACGAGAGATACCGCCGAGTGCTGGATCAATAGCGACAATCTGAACGTGTGGCTGGTGGCACAAGGGTGGGCACTGACTGATGGTACGGAACAGGCGGCCTTTCGCACCGCCGAACAAAGCGCCCGAAGCAAGCAGATTGGTCTTTGGCGCGGCGGTTTCATCCCACCGGAATCCTGGCGACCCGCACCAGCCGACAGTACCGCTGATTGCAGCGTCTGCACTGCCCGGCACCAGAGCATCATACGCACTCGCAACAAGCGCCCGGAACTCGACCAGGCCACAGACTGACAGCTCTGTGCCAGTCGACCGGTCCATCTCATTGGAGTAAGTATGCCGACGGGTTAAAACCCAACCTTTATATTTACTACCATATCTACCTCAGTGAGATACCCTAAGATCCTTCAGGGACGACCTTCAGCTGACTCGTCGGCGGTCAATACTGCTGCCAGGGCAGTCCATCAAAGCGCCAGCCGGAACTCGTGCTTCGTTGGCGATTGTCATCCAACGGCCCTTCAAAGCCACCTTCGACGTTGTAGACATTTGCCATGCCATCGTCGATGAGGCACTTGCCTGCGTCACTGGATCTTTCCCCGCAGCGACAGATCAGCAGGATCGGGGGAGCGTGCCCGGGTACCGGTACTGATTCGTGGCTGGAGAACACGTCTTTGATTCTGGCGCTAAACCTCGCGTCTGGTACCCAGTCCGGCTCGTCCATCCACGGAATGTGAACGGCACCAACCGGATGGCCAACCATGATGTACTCCAATGTCGACCGGGTATCGATGAGGCGGGCGCTGCTATCGGCCTGCAGCAGGGCCCATGCGCATTTGGGGGTGATAGGCATTGGAATCGTGGACGAGCGACCCCGCTCAGGAATTTCTGCAACTGCCAACGCCACGCCATTCTCCGGGCCCTTTCCGGGCTTGATGTTCTGGTCTGTCTGTCTGAATCCGCTGCATCAGGTGTGGACCGATGGCCGATTGAAGGAAATGATGGTAGGTGGGGCAATTGAAAATAACAAGTATGTATTAGCAAATAATGCTAATATTCTTAAAATAAAAGTATTTGTTACTATTCATAGCCATATATTAACAAAAAGAGAGGAATAATTACTATGGATCATATCGATCGAAAAATCCTGTCTTTGCTGCAGCACAACGCAAGTCTGTCGATCAACGAGATAGCGACCGAGGTTAACCTGTCGTCTACCCCCTGCTGGAAACGGATCCGGCGTCTTGAACTCGAGGGCGTCATCCAGAAACGCGTGGCGTTGCTTGACCCACAGAAAGTCGGTGCCGGAATTTTCGTCTTTGTATCAATCAAGACCAACTCTCACACCCAGGAGTGGTTTGAACAGTTTGTTGAAACTGTAGAAGACATGCCGGAAGTACTCGGGTTTTATCGCCTCGCCGGAGATGTAGATTATCTGATGAAAGTCGTGGTCCCCGACATCGCGTCCTACAACGACTTCTATGTCCGACTCATTGACCGCTTACCATTATCCAACGTGACCGCTGGATTTGTCATGGAAGAGATCAAGCACACCACCGCGCTACCGTTGCCTGCCGATTCCCCAGAAAGTTGATACAGCTCTTGCAGCGATTTCCTTTGTTTCTTATTACCGAGCGGCAACCCTGCTGAGGCCGATTCCAAGACCGGGCGTCACCCGGAGCTCAGGCCGCGCGCCAGATCCTGAATGATATCCTGTGGATCCTCCAGGCCGACGGCGACACGGATCAGACTCTCGCCGATACCGGCGGTGGCTCTTTGCTCGTCAGTGATCCTGGCGTGGGTCGTAGAAGCCGGATGTGTGATCGTACTCTTGACGTCTCCCAGGTTAGCCGTGATCGAGATACACCTCGTCGAGTCGATGACCTGCCAGGCTTGGGCCCTACCGCCCGTGACCTCAAACGACACTAGCCCACCAAAACCGGTTTGCTGCTGGCTTGCCAGTTGATGCCCGGGATGTGTCTTGAGACCCGGGTAGTAGACCCGTTGGACAGCCGGATGACTCTCCAGCCAGTTGGCCACAACCATCGCGTTGGCCGAATGGGCTCGCATCCGTAGCAGTAGGGTCTCGAGACCCTTGTGGAACACCCAGGCATTGAACGGACTCATTGCCGGGCCTGCAGTGCGTAACGTTCTGAAGAACATGTCGTAGATGTTCTTGTCCCGGGTGACCAGCGCACCGCCGATACAGCGGCCCTGCCCATCCAGATACTTGGTAGCGGAATGAACGACAATATCAGCGCCCAGGTCCAGAGGCCGCTGCAGGGCCGGCGTACAGTAGGCATTATCCACCGCCAGCAGGCAGTCATTGCGGTGCGCCAATTCTGCCAGGGCTCCAATATCACCCACTTCACTCAGTGGATTCGAAGGTGTTTCAATAAAAAGTAATCGGGTGGTCGTGGAGATGTTTTCTTCCCAATGATCTAGATCGGTCAGGGTGGTGAAATCCGGCATCACACCAAAGCGCTTCAGGATATTGGCGAACAGCGATACCGTACTGCCAAATACACCTGTGGATACCGCTACCCGGTCGCCGGCCTTGAGCAGAGCCAGGGCCAGCAGCAATATTGCCGACATACCCGATGCGGTGGCAACACAGTGGGGTGCCCCCTCCAGCGCTGCCAGCCGGGATTCAAACGCCCGTACTGTGGGATTGGTAAAGCGTGAATAGATGTTGCCGGGCGCTCTGCCGGCAAACTTCTCGGCCGCCTCCCTGGCATCGGAAAAAACGAAACTCGAAGTTAGAAAGAGCGGATCGCTGTGCTCGTTCTCCGGCGTGCGACTCTGACCCGCGCGTACAGCTCGAGTTTGGAAATCGTTCTGAATCTGCGGCGTTTTCAATACCTAGCCCCAAATATGCCCGGCAGCAGGCAGGCCGCAAAAAAAAACCGCGCCAGCCTGGGGCCAGAGCGGGTTATCACGTGTAACTCGCTTTAGCCGTATTTCTATAGCGCCCGCAAGCTGAACATCAAATCGGCGCATCAAGGCCGAACATTAAAGTGGATACCACCTCGCGTCAAGTCCTTGCCTTATAAAGCCGAGAACTTCACCGCTGGCCAGGTGGAATGGAATAGGTGGAAGTGACATGCGCGACCATTTCCTCATCCCCATCCACATACAGTTCAACCTCGCCTACAGCCAGACGTTTACCAAGTTTGATTACGCTCGCTTCGGCCAGCAGATCACCGGGCGCCGGAAGACGCAGAAAATTGGCGTTCAGATTGGTTGTGACTGCCTGTTCGACGCGGCCAATCCGGCTCAGGATTGCTGCATACAGGGCATAATCAGCCAGGCCCATCATCACGGGACCCGAAATGGTGCCCCCGGGTCGAAGAAACGATTCCGTGTAGGGTGCCCGGACCGTCGCTTTACCCTCCCCGAGATATTCCACTTTGAAGCCATAATCACCCGCAAATGGAAGCATCTCCTGGGTCAAAGACTCCAGTTCTTGGATCGTGATCATAGCCAGAAACGGTTTACACCCAGTCTGATAGCAAGTACCTTAGGCCACGTTCACGCACCATCAGGCACATGACATGACACACGCACCCCGGGGCTTCGGTCAGGACAAAACAGTACTGCGAACGGACAGTGACGATGGCATTGCCACCATCACGTTGAATCGTCCGAATCAGTATAACGCTTTGTCAGAAGATGTGTTGACTGACCTCCAGGCCATGCTTGACCAGATCGCGGCTTCTTCCAACATCAAAGTGATTGTCCTGTCTGGTAACGGCGAGGCTTTCTGTACCGGCCACGATCTGAAAGAAATGCGTGCCAGGCCAGATCAGAAATATTACGAAGACCTGTTCAGGCGCTGCAGCCGGATGATGCTGACAATGGTCAGGATGCCACAGACCGTCATCGCACGGGTGCATGGTGTGGCCACTGCAGCAGGGTGCCAGCTGGTCGCCAACAGTGACCTGGCCGTGGCATCGAACAATGCCCGTTTCGCCGTTTCGGGCGTCAACCTCGGATTGTTCTGTTCGACTCCGGGGGTTGCACTAAGCCGCAACTTATCCCGGAAACGTGCGTTCGAAATGCTGATGACAGGCGAATTCATCGATGCGGAGAGCGCGCTTGAATATGGCCTGGTCAACCGGGTCGTCGAACCGGAAGCACTCGATGAGACAGTCATGGCACTCGCGCGGAACATCGCCCGCAAACCCGCCGACACATTGCGGCTTGGCAAGGAGCTGTTCTACCGGCAGCTCGAGAACTCTCTCGAGCAGGCCTACCGGGATGCCGGCGACACCATGGCATGCAACATGATGTTCGACGTCGCTGGCGAAGGGATAGATGCATTCATCGAGAAACGCAATCCCGACTGGCTAGATTCCTGATCAGCGGCGCAGTCCGCCCTTGGCAACTTGAAAAGATCCGGTTGCCTCAGGATCGACGCCGGCCTGCACATCCCAGGCGTGGCCACACTCTCTCAGAGAATCTCTTCGATCTCTGTAGCAGAGAAACCGGCCTCAGTCAGTATTTCCCAACTGTGTTCGCCAAGAGCCGGTTGGTGCTGGCGAACCGGCAGCCGCTGACGGTCCAGGCGGAACGCCGTGTCGGGGACTTCCAGACTGCCCTCGGTCGGGTGCTCGAACGGCCGAAAGAAACCTGTTTCGACGAGGTGCGGATCGGCTCTCAGGTCACCCAGTTGATTGACCGGCCCGGCAGGTATGTCAGCCTCGTTCAATAGAGCCAGCCACTCCCGGGTGGGGCGCTGACGCAGGACCTCGCCGGCCAGACCATAGAGCACGTCAATGTTGTTCGAACGGCTCGCCAGTGAATCGAAACGTGGGTCTTCTACCCGTGCTGGCTGACCGGCCAGCGACCAGAAACGCCGCCACTGGTCGTCGGTGTAGGCCAGCATGCAGATAAAGCCGTCGGCGGTGGGATGCGGCCGGCGCGCCGGGGACAATGCCCGTGGGTATCCCGCAGCGCCTTCCCGTGGGCTGAAGATGGTACCGTGCTGGTGTTCCAGCAGAGTGTAGCCCACCATCCCTTCAAACATGGATGTCTCCAGGTAAACACCCCGGCCGGTTCGGAACCTGTGCAGTATCGCTGCAATCAGACCGGTACTGGCCAGCAGTGCCGCAGTCTTGTCAGCGACGATTGTCGGCATCAGGACCGGATCATCCCCTCGGGCAACAAAAGTACCGGCGATACCTGACTCTCCCTGAATCACGTCGTCGAAGGCAGGTCGACCACCATAGGGTCCCTCTTCCCAGTACCCGTGCAGGCCGCCATAGACAATTTTCGGGTTGCGGACCAATACGGCATCTGGGTCAAACCCCAGCGCCGCCATCTTCTGAGGGCGGATGTTGTGGACGATAAGATCAGCGCCCTCGATCAATCGCCACAGTGCCGTTTTTGCCGGAGCGCGCTTCAGATCCAGAACGAGACTTCGCTTGTTCCGGTTACAACCCAGAAAGAGCGATGACATACCAGGGTTCCGAGCCGGCCCCAGATGGCGGGTCAGATCACCCGAAGGTGGCTCTACCTTTATGACATCTGCGCCGAAGTCGCCCAACATCTGGGTGGTATATGGCCCAAAGATGACGGTCGTCAGATCGAGCACCCGCAGATCAGACAGAGGAAGGGAAGCGATTGCAGGCAAGATATTCAACCCTGACGTGACCCAGTCAAGTGGGCTTTTGTCGTCATGAGATGATCAATACGAGCGCGGCAGCTCAAGCACTCTCTCGGCGATGTAGCAGAGGATGAGTTGTGCACTGACCGGGGCCAGTCGCGGGATCATCGCCTCGCGCAGCAGTCGTTCGACTTGATATTCCTTTGCATATCCCATACCGCCATGGGTAATCACCGCCTGTGTCGCCGCCTTGTAACCAGCTTCAGCAGCGAGATATTTTGCGGCATTGGCGAGAGCGCCGCACGGTTTCCCGGCGTCGTAAAGCCTGGCCGCTTCCATACAGACCAGAAGCCCCGCCTGGAGTTCCATCCAGTTCTCGGCAAGCGGGTGCTGGATCGCCTGGTTCTGGCCGATCGGCCGGCCGAAAACAACCCGTTCCCTGGCATACCGGACCGCCCGGCCAAGCGCCTGCCAGCCAATGCCAAGTGCTTCGACACCAACCAGGATTCGTTCGGGGTTAAGCCCGTGCAGAATGTACTCGAAACCCCGACCCGGCTCACCGATCAGGTGTTCCCGCGGCACCGGCAGTGTGTCGATAAACACCATATTGGAATCTACCGCCGCTCGGCCCATCTTGGGAATCTCTCGAACCTCCACATGATCCGGATCCAGGTCGGTAAAGAACAAAGACAGCCCGTCAGTGGATTTTCTGCATTGCTCCCTGGGCGTTGTCCTGGCCAGTAACATGATCTTGTCTGCGTGCTGAGCTGTCGAGGTCCAGATTTTCTGGCCGTTGACGACGTAGCCGTTATCGGTTGCCTGAGCAAAGGTCTGGATACTCCCGGTCTCAAGGCCCGAATCAGGCTCGGTGACTCCAAAACAGCACTTGCTCTTGCCCTGAATCAGCTCGGGCAACCAGGCCTGCTTCTGCTCATCGTTGCCGAAGACCACGATCGGATGGGGTCCAAAAATATTGATGTGTATCGACGACGCGGCTGCCATGGCACCCGGGGAATCGGCGACTGTCAGCATGATCAGCGCCGCTTCGAATATCCCCAGATCAGCGCCACCTACTTCCTCGGGCATCGCTACGCCGAGCCATCCGCCCTCGGCCATCGCCTGGTAGAAGGCGTGGGGAAACTCGCCCTTCCGGTCGAGCTGCAGCCAGTAATCGTCATCAAATCGATTCACGATTGCGCGTACGTTGTTCAGAATCGCACTCTGCTCGTCGTTGAGATCAAGTTCCATAATTGAAGACACCGAATCAGCCATTACCCACTCCTGAACGCCATCGCCGGACGGCAGATGCCACAGATTTCTCTCTGACAGCAGACCAACCAGACCAGAATGTCACGTTATACTGTCGCTGTGATCCCCAGTATAGGTCGCGCGGGATACTAAATTGAAGCACCCAGGGATGATCGGCCATCCAAAGACAGCCCTGACTGCAGGTGCCAGTGGGCGTTCGGTCCGTACCACCGCAGCAGAAATGGCGCCAGCTCGACTGATTCCCACCGTTTGAGTAAATCGCGTATCGATAACGTCCTGTTAACGGAGCACATCTGACATGCATGATCTGGTCATTCGCAATGCAACAGTCTTCGATGGTCTTGGCGGCGACCCTATCCAAGCTGATGTCGCAGTCGACAGCGGACGTATTGCCGGAATCGGTTCGATCGAAGGACAGGCAAACCATACAGTAGATGCCGATGGACTCTCCCTGGCGCCCGGAATCGTTGATCTGCACACCCACTATGATGCCCAGATCACCTGGGACAAAACGTTGTCACCATCTCCCTCACTGGGTGTCACCAGTGCCGTCATCGGCAACTGTGGATTCGGTATCGTGCCCTGCCCACCGCCTGTGCGGGATCTGATTCTGCGAAATCTCTCGGTGGTCGAGGGGATGGACCTGGGCTCGTTGCGCAATGGGGTTGACTGGAATTTCGAGAGCTTTGCCGACTATATGTCGGCTCTGCGTGGGATCGGGCCTTACATGAATGTGGCGGTACTCGCCGGTCATTCAGTGATTCGAACTGCGGTCATGGGTGAGGACGCATCCCGTCGTGAGCAGGCCACAGAAGAGGAGTTACAGGCCATGTGCTCGATGGTCGATGAGGCCATGTCGCACGGTGCAGTGGGGTTCGCCGGTTCCTACTCGTTGAACCATTCCGGATACGGCGGAGTACCTATGCCGTCGACCATCTCCAACTGGACAGAATTCGACCATCTGGTCAGCGCCATGGGTGATCACCAGCACGGTATTGTTCAACTGGCCTCCGGCACCAGTCCGGTTGCGGACCTCGCGGCGCTTTCAGCCAAACACGGGCGGGCGATCTTCCAGTCCACGGGCATGGCCATGTTCAACGAACAAGAACCCGATCGAGCGCTCGGCATATTCGACGCCTGTGCCACAGCAAACGCTGACGGGCACCCGGTATATGTTCAGATTCCCTGCCAACCGCTGTCGTTCGACTTCACGATGGCCAATGCCTATCCGTTCTACAGCCATGACGCGTTCGCAGAAATAAAAGCCTGCAACCACGAAGAACTGACGGCAGTATTTAGGGACCCGGCATTTAGAGAACGCTTTAGAGCCAGCCTGAACGACCCCCGGCCTGGCATGATCTTTCAGGGAAACTGGAACCGGGTCACGGTCGCGATACCCGCCCTCGAGGCCAACGAAGCGTTGGCCAACCAGACCATTGAAACACTCGCACGATCTCAGGGCCGCGACCCGCTGGATGTAATTCTCGATCTCAGTCTGGAGGAGGACCTTCGTACAACGTTCATCGGTCAGTTTCTCAACGTTGGAGACGAAGGGGTCAACCAGTTGCTACAGCACGAATCCGGGGTCGTATCCCTGTCCGACGCCGGGGCCCACCTGGTCTTCATGTGTGACGCAGGGTTCGGCCTGCACTTTCTGGCAAAGTGGGTACGCGAGCGCGGTGATTTCACCCTGTCGCAAGGGATTCAGCGCCTGACCAGCCATCCTGCCGATCTCTATGGTCTTATAGACCGGGGCCGGATCACCCCCGGTGCCCACGCCGATCTGATGCTTTTCGACCCCGAGACAGTGGGTGTAACAGCAGCCCAGAGAGTTCACGATCTGCCCGGCGGTGGCCCGCGAACCATTCGCCAATCGCTGGGGGTTCACGGGGTGTTCGTCAACGGAGTCGAGGTGTTCGATGGTGAGCATTATCTGGAACACCTCACAGGGCCTGGCGAGGTGCTCAGCAGGTTCTCCCCTTCCCGGAACAATCGCTCGAACGCACAGACCCCTGCCTGACTGAATCGGTTACCTGAACCCGACCGACATGGACAATCACCCCGGCCCCAGACCAGCTTTGAACCGACACCAGTCGGCCTTCGTCGTGCTCGCACCGACCACCGGCCCCTGTTGCAGCGCCCGCCCACAATGTTAATGTGGGCGGGCGTTGCGTTAAGAGGACGGGTGGACCGTAATTACCACACGCAAAAGAGAAAGAAACGCTGACCAATTCCCCTCACAGGGAGGAACGAATCGATGACTGCCCTAACACCAAACGTCCCCTGCCACGAAGGGCTCGACCCGCTGGCGTCCCGCTATGTTGAGGTCGAGGCACTACCCTGGGAATCCACCCGATTTCCCGGTATTGAGTTCAAGACCCTGCTGATTGACCCGCAAACCGGGATGCTGACCTCCCTTGTACGCTTGGCACCTGGTGCCACGCTGCCCGATCATGAGCACGTGCAGATCGAGCAGACCTACGTGCTGGAGGGTCGACTTCTCGATGACCATGGTGAAGTCACCTCAGGGAACTTCGTCTGGCGGCCGGCGGGAAGCCGGCACGCAGCCCACGCTCCTGACGGTGCTTTACTGATCGGCATTTTCATGAAGCCAAACCGGTTCTTTCACAAGGATGGCTCGGAAACCGATATGCTGGGACGGGATTACGACAGTACCTGGAGTTGAGCGATCGACCTGTTCGACCGGAATTCGGAATCCAACGACCTGGCAGGGCACCTCGCCGTTTCACCCGACCTCTCACAGGGTCCGTGTTTCCCCTTAGAACAAGTCTATTCAGACTTGCCCGTGGCAAGATCCAGTGAACCCAGAGTCATCGCTCGCTGTGTCAGGTTCGGTGCACCACTGATCCTGCTGGACAGCAATCATCCAGTGCGGCAGTTGCCAACTCAGATCAATGCCAGGAAGAGGCCCGGTCGAGGAACCGGAACTGCAGAGATTCGGCGACATGTTCGCCTTTGACACTGTCAGAATCTTCAAGATCTGCGATCGTTCGGGCCAGGCGCAGGATGCGATGATAGGCCCGGGCGG